>OHTD01000165.1_pt1 | contig 36429 bp, 22 predicted proteins | sample 1578871 | NCBI WGS metagenome assembly OHTD01 (sample SAMEA3879574, study PRJEB24766) | human gut metagenome | biome: human-associated habitat; feature: feces | place: USA | collected 1985/1987 | reverse complement strand
TCAAAGAACTTTTTTGCATTGTCTATTGCCGCCTTATTGCCCTTATCGATAATATCTCCTGTAACAGCAACAACCAAAGTTTTTTCCCGTGTGGTGGCAATTTCCTCTTTAATATGAACGAGTAAATTTTTTAATATTTCTGGGTATGCCGCTTGTCCATCTATGTGCAAATCTGAAAGATGTAAAATTGTCAAGTCATTCATACGTATTTCTCCACTGCACAACTCTCATTTATCGATTTTCTGCCAGACGGTTCTACTATGTTCAACGTAAAGCCCTCTTTTCCATTTTTATTATACACTATTTTCTCCATTCAGTCAATAAAATCCCTTTTTCTCCGCCTTATTCTTGTTCAATTTGTCAACACCTCCGCTAAAAGATTATTTTTTACAATTAATTCGTTTGTACAATTCTTATTATATATATTTTTCCAACGCTCTCCGAATCACATCCTCACAGTTGAACTCTATTTTCATCGTTTGGTCGTCATACAGATAGACCATGCTCACAAAGGCTTCCACACATTCTTTTGTCAGCCCACCGATGTACGTTTTCTCACTGGCCTGCTTTGTCAGAGCGCGAATTTCTTCATCCAGTTCATCGGCACACTCCTGTTCTTCCTTTTCTGTCCGTATGCTATCCTGCAATGCAGCCAGTTTTTCCGAAAGAGCCTTTTTCTTTTCTATGTACGCATCTCGCAGCAGCACACCGTCCGCATACGATTCATATAGTTTGATTTGCTCTACCCGAATGGCTTCCGCTTGCTTTTCCAAGTCCTCAATGTCCATGCAGCGCACCGTGATAGACTGCTTTTCCTGCATTCCCTGATTTACCACATCCAGCGCATAGAATACTGTTTTTATCGCACGAGCCACTTTTGCATTCACCGAATATTCTCTGTAATAGCCGCCGTAGCATTTAGAGAACTTTCCGGCTGACCGTTTATAGCCGCAATAGAAAACCATTTCCCCATATTGCCTTTCGTGGCGAAGCTGCCGATTACAGTTTCCGCAGCAGATTTTTCCTTTTAACGCAAAATCATCACCCACCTTATATTGAATTGGAGTTACGTTACGGATTGCTTTCTGTGCCTGGTAGTATTCATCTTTTGTCACGATGGCCGCATGAGCGTTTTCTGCGATGATCCACTTATCCTCCGGGAGCGTCCGAACAGAGGTAGTATTCACATCAATTTTCTTTCTTCTCCCCATAACCAACGCACCAGTGTATTCATACCGTCTAAGGATTCTCCACACGATTGCCGCGTTCCATAACATTTCACTGTCCGGGGCAATAATAGGATTGCTGCCCATCAGCAGATTCTTTCGTTTCGCATACAATCCCGGCGTAGGAAGATTTAATTCGTTCATGCCGTAGGCGATCTGCGTTGTATTGCGGCCGGACAATGCTAATTCAAATACTTTTTTCACGCAGGGTGCTGCCTCCGGGTCAATCTCCCACCGCTGCCCACCTTTCTTGTTCCACACATATACATATTATTCACCAGATTGCTGACCGCCACTTCGATTCCCGGTGTTCCGTTGTTCAGTTTCATGCTGTCAAAGGAATTATTCACAGCAATAAACCGAACTCCCATCAACGGAAAAATCTGTTCAATGTAATCTCCAACACCGATATAGTCACGACCAAGGCGGGATAAATCCTTTACCATGATGACTTTTATATCGCCCTGCTTCAAATCCACGATCATTTTCTGAAAAGCCGGACGATTAAAATTTGTTCCAGTATAGCCATCATCTACATATTCTACAATCTCGCCAAACAAATCTTCCTGCTTCCCAATGTAATCGTGGAGCAGCATCCGTTGGTTCTCAATGCTGTTACTTTCATCCTTGCTGCCCTTTTTCAAATCTCCGTCTGCCAATGATAAGCGGAGATAGATTGCAATTTTATCATTCATTCTGAACCTCCGACATGATTGCAAGCACTTCCTGATAGGGGTCGCTACACTTAAATTCGACCTCCACAGAATTGTCCATTCCTACATAGATTCTCTTGATAAGTTCATGCACCAGTTCTTCATCAAATTCATTTTGATTCAGAATCCCGCGCATCCGCTCCATCTGCGCATCGCAGATTTTGATTCTTTTTTCCAGTTCCAATGCACGTTGACGCTGCTTTTGCAGTTCATGTTCCAACCGCTGCTTTTCTGCTATGTAGTGTTCCTTTAGCTGACTGTATTCATCTTCGTCCAGAATTTCAGCTTTATAGTCCTCATATAAGCGCAACCGCCGTTCTTCAGCTTCCTGAATCCGAAACAGGATAGAGTTTTCTTTCATCTTGATGGAACGGGCTGAATCCAGATTGCTGCCGCGCATCATGTCTTTTACCAGCTTTTCTTCTTCACACATGGTAGACACCAGATGATGAATCTGATCCATCGCCACCATCATCAGCATTTTCTCCGGCACCGCATGATAGGCACAGGGAGTCGTGTTCTTCTTTCTTTTGCAAATGAACACTCCATAGTGCGTTTCCTTCACCGTACCATGCACACGCCGTTCAAACGTCATGTTGCGTCTGCAGCAGCCACAGTAAACCATTCCCGATAGATGGTTATAACACTTCTCTCTGGTTGCTTTGGAACGAGCCATCGCCCTTTCCCGTTTTTTCTTATTCTGCTCCCGCCGTGCCTGCACTTTTTCAAAATCCGATTTCAGAATGATTGCTTCATGAGCGTTTTCAACAATATGCCATTCTTTCTTTTCCACTGGATGGAGGCCAATCCCTTTGTATGATGCAGTTTGCGTTTTCCCAGATACCAGTTCTCCAATATAGGCACTGCTGTTTAAAATACGAAGAACCGTACTGGGGTGCCATTTATTATAGGTAGGGTCATCTCCCTCATGTAATTTGCGATTCAGCCGTTCGTTCGGCCTTGCTACTTCTAAAAATTCCAACCTGCGGGCAATTTCGTTTGTACTCACTCCTGCAAGATACCATTGATAGATCAGTTTGACCCACTTCGCATCCTCAGTCGCTTCAAGCTTATTTCCCTGTTGGTTCAACTGATAGCCATACGGTGTACACCACGATGTAGGGATTCCCTTCTCGCGGCGCATCTGGTAACTAAGGCTGATTTTCTTTGAAATGTCCTTCGCGTACAAGCTGTTTACCATGTTCTTGATGGGAACCGCAAGGCTATCCACATCCGACTGCCGGATGTTGTCAAAATCATCGTTGATGGCGATAAAACGAACATGGAGCATCGGGAAAATAGTTTCCAGATAGCTTCCCGTTTCGATATAGTCACGACCAAATCGAGATAAGTCCTTCACTACGATGCACTGAATTTTGCCTGTCCTTACATCCTGCATCATACGCTCAAATTCTGGTCGGTCAAAACGTGTTCCCGTAAAACCGTTGTCTGCATAGGTATCGGTCAGCGTCAGTTCCGGGTTTTCCCTGATATAATTATGAATTTGCAAAATCTGTGTGTGCAGGGAATCTTCTGTTTCATGCCCGCCGTTCTCAACCGACAGCCGCGCATTCGCTGCCGTGCGCAGAAGTTCTTTTTCGTTTTGCTGTACGGCCTCCTGCACAGCAGCCTGCGGCATCATATTCTTTCTACTCTTTCTTGCCATTACAATCTTCCTCTCCGTTGTTCAGCCATTCTTCCGGGAAGAATCTCTTCCACTCACTTTCTTGTAGGATCACTTCTACCTGTTCAAAATCTACGATCCATACATGGTCAAGCCATTCTTTAAGATGTGTACGCTCCAATTTTTCAGGAATTGAAATCGCTCGGAACTTCATCAACCAGGGATTCCCATGGCTAAATGCTTTTTCTATATCATTAACAGCCAGCATTACTTTTTTAAAGTCTGCTTCCTGCTTCTGGACTGCTACCTGATACTGATGTTCATACTCCTCTACCTGTTCTAGCGAAATTGATCCCTGCTCGTATTCCCGATAAACCGCTGTTCGTTCATCGTCCTTGGCCATCAAGCGAGCGACGATCTCATTTGCCTTTTTTCTGTACTGCAACAGTCCAGCATCCATGCACTGCTTGACTTTCTCAGGATTCAAGTCCAGCACCCTATCAATATGCGCAGCTTGCATTTTTTCTTTTTCCAAAGCTGAAAGAATCTCTCGGAAGATTTTCTCGCTTTCGATGAAAGGGGCTTTTCCAGAGAAGCATCTATACCCCTTGTCAAACGAATAGACTTGCTGGCTTTCATCTTCTGATGTTCTGCACAGCAGACCTTTTCCACTTTCTTTGTCATAAATTTTTTTGAAGAGCAGGTTTGGTTTTTTTCGTGCCTTTTTCCTCGAAGGCAACCTCGTAGATTTCAACTTTTTCTGAGCTTTCTGAAATTCCGTCTCTGAAACAATCGCCGGAACCTCCAATTCTCGCTTTGCCTTTGCCAGTGTCAGCGTACACTTTCCGATATAGAGTGGATTTTTCAAAATCGAGCGAATGGTTGAATCCGGCCACTTGATTTTTGTTCTTGATCTTTTTTTCTTTGCCATCTGGATTTGTGGAGATGGAACGCCCTGTGCATCCAATGCTCTTGCGATTTCCGGGATTTTCATATCTTCCAGATACATCTGAAAAATCAGCTTTACAACCTGTGCGCTCTCAGGATTAAGAACAAGGTTTCTGCGATCTTCCGACAGCGCATAACCATATTTAGCCTGTCGATGTGTCAATGTACCTTCTTCAAAGTGATTCTGGCGATTGGTAATAAATTCCGAACGAATCTTATCAATGGTCTTTCCATTGAAATACTCTGCAACTTCTTCGGCAGTTTTGTCTGCACTGCAAAAGTCATCTTCCACAACTGCAAATTGGATACCAAGCGGATAGAACGTCCTCTGCAGTGCTTCAATGGCAAACGGAAGGGTTCTTCCACAGCGGAAGATAGAATCCACAACAACTGCATCAAATTTCCGCGCCATCCCATCCTGTACCAATTTGTCAAAGCCCTCTGTGGCTTCTGCTGTTCTCTTTCGGTCACTGTATTTTTCGGATACGCTGCACCCGCGCTTTTTTAGATACCGCGCAATGCGCTCATTCTGCTCCGCAATCGTATTGGATGGATTTTCTTCTCCGATCCTGCTGGAAATCGACCTTGTATAACTGACCCATTTCATTCCTCTGCCACCTCATTTCCATGATGTGCTTGATATTCCATGAATTTTTCTGTGATACTGTGTAGTTCATCCTCGAAGCAGAAATGAATTTCAATCTCTGTTTTGCTATGAACATCTATGTGGTCGATCAGTTCCACCACGACCCTGCGTTCGAGCGTTTTGATATGTTCGTACTGCTTAAATTCTTCCAACCAAGTAGGAAGCAGTGTGTCGTGCTTTAATGCCTCCTGCTTCTTTTCGCGGATTTTCTGAATCTTATCCTGTGCCTCTTTTATCTTCTGCGCAAAGCGAGTATTCATTTCTCCGTACTCTTCCCGACTGACAACATCATCGCATAAGTCCTGATACAGACGGATTTTCAAATTACTGTACCGTTCTAATTCAGCTTCCAGTGCAGTGATCTGGCTGTCCAGAATCTTTATGCCAATCTGTTCGCCGCTTGCCAACTCTGCATTGGAGAGTACCTTTTCCGCTTCTACAAGAAGTGTCACTTGATGCCGAATCGCAGCCAGAACACTTTCCGTCAGCTTCTCACTGTTTATCATGTGCGGTGTGCAGCCGCCGCCATTCTTATAGGTAGAGCAGTGATAGTATTGATACTTCTTTCCGTTTTTCGTCACCGTGCGGCGAATCATATTCTGCCCGCAGTCTGCACAGCGCAGAAAACCTGATAATGGATATACTGTTGTCTGCGATGGTGCGGTACGAGTGTCCAGTTCCAACAACTGTTGTACTTGCTGGAACTCGCCTTTGCTGATAATGGCATCATGCGCATCCTCCACCCGAATCCAGTTTTCACTTCCAACATCATGGCTCTTTTTTACTTTATAATTGATTTTCCTGCGTTTACCCTGAATCAATGTTCCCGTATAGGATTCATTTTTCAAAATACGATTGACGGAAACCACCGTCCACTTTTGATTCAGCCCAGCCTGAAAACCACAGGTATAGTTGAATCCATTGGCTCTCTTATACTCGTTCGGCGGCAGGACACCCAGTTCGTTCAAGTGGCTGGCAATGCGCTGTGAACTCATTCCGTTCAATTTCTGCTTGAATATTTCCTGCACGATGCCCGCAGCGTATTCATCTATAATCAGATGATTTTTGTCTTTGGGGTCTTTGCGATACCCATACCCTGCGAAACTGCCAATGAACTGACCTTCTTTTCGTTTCACATCCAAGTGACTGCGAACGCGCAGCGAAATATCCCGGCAGTAGGTGTCATTGATAAGATTGTTGAACGGAATCAGAATACGGCCCTTATCATCGTTTTCCTCTGCACTGTCATAATGATCGTTGATGGCGATAAAGCGCACACCCATGAATGGAAAGATTCGTTCCAGATAACGACCCATTTCAATGTAGTTTCTGCCGAAACGAGATAAATCCTTGACGATGATGCAGTTGACATTCCTTTTCTCAATGTCCTGCATCATCCGCTTAAAATCCGGGCGTTCAAAATTTGTGCCGCTGTAACCATCGTCCACATACTCATCGAACTTGTGCAATTCCGGGTGCTTCCCCATGTAATCGTTCAGCAACGCTCTCTGATTTTTTATACTGTTGCTCTCCTGCTGGTCGCCATCCGAACGCGACAAACGAAGATATGTGGCGCAGTTGTATTTTTCATTTTCCTGAAAAAACATAAAAAGCCGATAACCTCCTAATCTATTTGTCGTTCAGACAATAAACCAAGAAATTATCGGCTTTATCAGCATATTCTGTTTTGACCCAAAGCCATTATCTCATATTTCACGGTTTATGTCAACGCTTTAATGTGCTAAAGTGCAAATTTTCTTCTGCTTTCTTCTTTTTTCATTTCCGGTGTGTCCTTGCGCATTTTTTCAGCGTGTCCTCCAATCGGTTCTCTCCGGCAAAACTGATCTTTACGACCATTCCCCGGTCAAGATAGCAGTAAGGGTTCTTGATCTGTGAAACAAAATCAACCATCCGTTCTCGCTGCGACAGGTCTTTCTTGATTTCCACATCGTTGATGTCCACCAGTTCTTCACGGTTCACATCCCGAAGTTCCATCGCTGCCAATTTCTTCAAATCCTCAAGTGTATGCGTCATTTTCTGGTACATCAAATACCTCCCTTCACCTATAGCATTCTAAAAGGGGTGTTTGGCAACCAAATTTTGAAATTTCACAAAAATATTTTTTCAAGTGGTTGCCAAAAGGTGCTTCCAGAATGTTATAGGTATAAGGACAATTCTCGATTTTCCAGGTCGTGGGGCTTTTTCTCTCTTAGCGCAAGATTCGCCCATAGCCGCTCAAAACTCACTTTCGTGGTTTTTCCCGGCTGGCAATCTTGATGGGGATTCCGTTCCCCATTCCCACGGTACGCACAAAATCTTGGATTTTGGCTATCCGGCTCCACATAAATGTGTTCGCAGCCGAACGCCTACGGCTTATCGGGAGTTGTTCTGCAACTATAAAATGCAGGAGGATTATGCTATGGCTCGACCAAAGAAAGAGAAATCGCTTCATAGGGGGAAACGAGTTTACATCCGTTTCACAGAATTGGAATATGAGCTGGTAGCCGGATATGCTAAAGATGCTGGATACCCGATTGGTACTTTTGTACGCAAACAGGCTCTCCGCGAAAAGCTGGAAGTCAACTATAATATCGTTGCCGATCTGGGAGAGATTCAGAATTTGACGGTGCAGGCCGCCGGCATCGGGAACAATCTCAACCAGATTGCCCGCTATTTCCACAGCGGTGGTCTGGCATCACGCGGAATGTTAGAAGAACTAAAAAGGTGCATTGCGGAAATCCGTGAACTGCGGCAGGAAATCGTTCAGCTTGGAGGTGTGTATCGTGGCAATTCTAAAACACATCGCAAGTAAAAATGCCAATTATGGGAGTGCCATCGACTATCTGAAATACCAGCATGATGAGTTTCATCTGGTTCCCGTTCTGGATGAAAGCGGGAATATGCTGCTTCGGGAAGAATTTTATCTTGACGGTTTGAACTGTAATCCCGAAACCTTCGACCTTGAATGTGAACTGTTAAACCAGCAGTACCATAAGAACAACACTTACGATGAAATCAAAAGCCACCACTACATTATCAGCCATGACCCCAGAGATAACGCCGACCACGATTTAACAGGAGAACGTGCACAGGCCATCGGGCTGGAATACGCAAAAGCTAATTTTCCGGGGCATCAGGCTTTGGTCTGCACCCATACAGATGGCAATAATGGAACAGGCAACATCCATACCCACATCATAATCAACAGCCTGCGCAAATCCGATATAGAGCCTCAGACCTACACCGAACGGCCAATCGACTGCAAGGCTGGATACAAGCACCACCTTACCAAAGACTATTTGAAGCACCTGCAAAAATCTTTGATGGATATTTGCCAGCGCGAAGGGCTGCATCAGGTCGATCTGCTCTCCCCTGCTGCGGATAAAATCACACAGCAGGAGTACCATGCGCAGCGGCGCGGGCAGTTGAATCTGGATATTGCAAACATGGAACTTCTGGGCGATGGCATCACCCCCATGCACACCACCTTTGAAACCGATAAAGAAAAAATCCGCAATGCCATTTCTGACATTGCGGAACGTGCCACATCCTTTGATGAATTTCAACGGTTATTAAAAGCGGAATACGGAATTTTGGTAAAAGACCATCGTGGACGATTCAGCTATCTTCCTGCTGACCGACAGAAATTTATTTCTGCCCGCGCTCTCGGTTCTAATTATGACCGCGACAGGCTTCTCCGCATTTTTGCAGAAAATGCGCGGAACAAAGAACGGAACAACCCTCATTGGGCAGCAGATGATCCTATGGCCATTCTGTTCATCAAGTCCGATCTGCGCCTTGTAGTTGACTTGCAGACCTGCGTAAAAGCACAGCAGAGCCGCGCCTATGCGCAGAAAGTCAAGATTTCCAATTTGCAGCAGATGGCACGGACAGTCGCTTATGTGCAGGAGCATGGATACGATTCTTATGAAAAACTTTCTGATACCACCAACACCATCCAATCCAAAATGGCGAAAGCCCGAAGTGATGCCAAATTCACCGAAGCCAAATTGAAAAAGGTTAACGAACAGATTTGCTATTTAGGCCAGTACCTTTCCACCAAATCAGTCTATGGTGATTTTTTGAAATCCGGCAATAAGAAATCTTTCCGGCAGGCTCATGCAGAGGATATTGCAAAATATGAAGAAGCCCTCCGCATTCTAAAGCAGCACTCCCCAGATGGAAAGTTCCCGACCATGAAAAACCTCCGGGCCGAAAAGGAACAGCTTACCATTCAGAAAGATGCGCAGTATGACACATACCACTATTTCAAAGATTACCACAGGGAACTCCAGACTGTATGCGCCAATGTAGATAACATTCTAGGAACAGAACGAGAAGTACAGCACAAACAGCAGCAATCCCGAAAGAACGAACACTCTCTATAAAACAAAAAGCCAGCCCTGGTCTTTCCTGCGAAAGACTAGGGCTGACCCTTTTCTACCATATTACTCTTACTTTGTTTCATCAATCCAACGAATAGGATACCCTTGTGCTTGAAGCTGCTCAACATAGGTGCTTCTGTATGTAGAATCCTCAATTTCCTCCATTACCCACTTTGGTATCAGAATCAAATCGTATACGCTGAGGATTCCATCAGATGGATAGCTTCTCTGGCTCAACTCGTGCATAAAAGATGGCCTCCTTTTTGAGGAAGCCATCTCAACGATATTACGGTATTTTAACTTTTTCGGCTTCTTTCCTGTTCCTGCTGCGGCGTATTGTCTTTTTGTCGCCGCTCAGCCTGCTTAATATGCAGCCGATCAAGCACCGACCACCTGCCGCCAATGCGCCGGGGCTTTTTCGGCACATTATTGACGCAGCCATCTATCATATTGTAATTTTGCTCTGTGCCGGATTCTTTGGCACGTTCCGCTGTGCCGTTTTCAAAGAACTTCTGATGGTGCAGCAGTTCAGGTTTTGGGCCTTGCATGAAAGCGCGCATCTTTCTGGTAGCTTCTCCATCGAAACCTAAAGCTGTCTGCGTCACAAAGGCTCCACTCTCGTGAAGAATAATGCTCGGCGGCGGATTTTTTGTTTGTTCACTTCTCATCTGAACAAACCGCTGACCATCGACCTCCACTTCATCTGATACCAGCCATGTGCCTTTTTGTCCTGCCACCTGATAGCCGCCCTCATCAAGAATTAGGTATGTGCCACTCTGGGGCCTTGGAAAAAAGCCGTTGAATCTCACCAACCTATCCTTATCAACATAGAAAAAAGAGGTTTTGCCTGCCGCAGTCAATCCGATCACATCACTGACCCCAAATTTTCTAATTTTGAATTTGTCCGGGTTAATGTTTTCCATCTTTTTACGAATAGCTTCCTCGCCCATTCCTCGCGTAGCCGTACCGGAATAGCCCGTACCATAATTGTCTGCAGTTATCATAAAGCCATGCTGAATCTGGTATTCATAGCTGCGGCAGCGATACTCACGGTTTTTCTCAGAATTGTCGATCTGGTAAATCACAAATATATCTGAACTCATTTTCCTATATCATCCTCCGGCCTATGCCATTCCAGTTCCAGCCCCTTGAACTGCTGCTCATTCAACTGCTGCATCTTCGGGATCGTCTGCTGGACAAGCGCAGCCATCTCTGCATCCTCTGCCACAAGCGGCTGGACTTCCGTCAACACCTGAATTGTATCTTTGAGCGTCGGCTGCTCAAACATTGCCATCAGCATCAATTCCAGTTCATCAAAGCGCACATTATTCATAACTCCATTCCTTTCTTTTTCGCTTTCTTCGGCTTATCCTGTTCCTGTGCAGGCTGCTCCTGTTTCTTGGCTTTCAGACTGCGCAAGGCATCCAGAACAGACTTTTTCGTACTGCTGCGTTCCTGCTCCTTGCTCTTCTGCCGTGCCTCCATCAGTTTTTCCATATCGGAGATTGCCTGTTGCACCAGCTTATCATCCCTGAAATAGTTGATGGAGTTGATGTTCTCACGCTGCACTTTATCGTTCACGACCAACTCATACATTCCAACAAAGCCACCATCTTCCTCGATGCAGAATCCAATGCACTTGTCGGCGTTCATCCGTTCAGATGGAATCTTGTCGTAGACTTCCAATGCTTCTTCCATCGTCAGATGGTCGTGGAACTCTCCCGCAAACGTAAACTCCAAACACTCCGCAACATAAAAGCTGAGCGTTTCTTCAGGCGCAGGTCTTTCTGCGGCGAGTTTTTCTTTCAAAACTTCTGCCTGCTGTTCAGCCACCGTATCGGCCTGTTCCCGCAGTTCTGCCGCGTCCATGACTTTACCCTCTGCCGCATCGCAGCCAAACTCTGCAAGCAGTTCCGTCATAGCCTCCTGCACAGACTTATCTCCATCCGTTTCGAGAATGCCGCCATCCCGTTCCGTGAAGTCCTTATTATATAAGGTATAGTCGAAGCCATCGTCACAGGTCTGGATATGAAAATAGACATCCGGCAATTCGTAGGCCAGTTCCACATCCTGCACGGCTAACGCCCCCTGCAACGGCTGAACAACATGATTCTGGATATACGGGTTATCCCAGCCCGGAACCGTTTTATAGTCCTCTACGATGGTGTCAATGCCGTTTCTGCACTGCAAAACATCCAGTGAACCCGGCAGAGGATCAGGATTCTTCTCCACTCCCAAGGCTTTCATGTAATGGCTGGGAAGTGCCTGATACTGTGACATTGCATCGTCCAGATTGCCGAACCGCTCAATTTTCAAAGGCGCGGCCTGCAAATTTTCGACCACATAGAACTGCTTTACGAAAGGCTGCTCCTGTTCCAGTTCTTTCTGCGCATCCAGTTCTTCCCGGAACATCGTCACAAAGCCATCCAGAATAGCCGGGTGGCTGTCAACCACCCAGTCCGCGCGGAAGGTCATGCGGTCTGCATTATGCTCCGGGGTGCTGACCTGCTCCGCCCATTCCTTATTGCTGTGAGAAAAGCGGCCATCATAGCTTTTGTGGTGCAGAGTATTCGCCAGAATATAACCCACACGCTCCATGCCGTACTGCCGCACCACCTGATCGACTGCACCATCGCCAAGGTACATTCCGTCATAATTGTCCGCAATCGCTTCATGGATTGCCTGCTTACACTCACTGTTCAGCCGATAGGATGTGCGGTATAAATCCACCTCGTCATTTTCTTTGGCATAGCTGAACGGCTCGTAGTAAACAGGCACATCCGAATAGTCCTGTGTGCTGTTGTCTGGCGCAGACACGGCCTTTTCAATGATCTCTGATACCACATTTTCTTTTTTCGGCATATTCCATTTTTCAGAGAGATATTTCTGCACAGCCTCCTGAAAATCCTCATCGAAGCCGTTCCACAAATCCTCTGCCACCAGCTTGCCCTGCTCATTGACTGCAACGCAGGCCGCCATGTCACCGTGTTCCTCATGTTCCAGCAGGAAGAACCTCTCGCCGCCGACCTCCGTTTCATCAATGGCGTACCATGTGCCGATATGCCCCTCGACTGCGATGTGGTAGGAATCGCCGTGGATCAAACCACTTCTTTTCTGCTGCTGTTCCTCCATAAACTCTCGCACGGTCAACTCCGCGCCTGTGAAGTTCAGCCCTTCCTCGCCAAGTTCCAGCCGCCCCTCTGCACCAAGGTCAAGTTCTTCAGCCATCAGGACAGATGCCGCATGGTTCACCACCACAGTTTTCTCCACTGTAATGGGCTGGCCTGGGTCATAGTCCGAACCGCGCAGATCATAGCGATATAAACCCTCCGGCACATCTTCATCCCTCAGTCGGCCATTGCTGAAAAGGCCCGGCTTATCAAAGATTTCGATTTCCTGTAGTTCTTCGTTTAAGAGAGTTTCTTTCTGCAAATCCACATTCCTTTCCTTGAAAAATTCCGGCAGTTCAGCAAAGCCGATGCTGTCCACATAGTAAGCTTTGACCGTACTGTCATCATTGAGTACCACCACATCGCTGACCGACAGCGAATGCCCCGTAAAGTCTGCTGGACGCTGAATATTGAATCGTTCATAAATGCCATCCAGCGTATCCTTTTCCGTAAGCGGTGCGGCATAGATCAGGTCATAATCTGCACGGGTAACCGTTATGCCTTTCTTCTCCACATAGTCCAGCCCCATGAAACGGTAGTCGTGTTCCGGGTCACGCTCTGTGATCTGATAAATACCGAACTGCTTCTCGCTGCCATACAGCAGTATATTTTCCTGTTCTGTCATACTCCGCTCCTGCTCCAAATCTGCTGTTGCAATCTGGAAGGTATTACTTCCGCGCTCGATCTCTGTTCGGTCAGTAACGATCACTGGCCACGGACTGATGCGAACAAGATAAATCTGCTTCCCCTCGTCATACAGCCGTAGAGCCTGCTCACGATTTATTACTGTCAGCTTAAAATCCGGGCGCGCATACTCGTCCTCTGCATAATCTTCCCGTTGTTCCAGCAGAATCGCATCCCATGCGTCTGCCTTAATGCCGAAAATGCCATCGTGCTGCTCGATTCCCTCTTGGCTTACATAATCACCTGCTGTTCCATCACGAAACAGCGGATAGATTCTCTCACCCAGCCGATGCCATTCCCGTGCGCCTTCTTTCGTCAGCGGCAGCACATCATCTTTCCGGTAGCCATAGTCGTGCATTTCCGAAAGGCCAATCATCCCATCCGGGAGATTTTCGATTTTCTCCTGTGCATCGTACATCAGGCGGCTGGCTTCTTCTTTGTCATCCTCGGCCAGTGCAGCCGCCAGACCATTCACCAGTTCTTCCGTTGCTGCCCGATCATCCAGCTTAAAGGCAAAATTCACGATGAGATTTCGCTGCTCATCATCAAAAATCGTCTTTTCCTGCTCCTTGTCGCCAATCAGCTTTTCCGCATACTGCATTGCGGTCATACGCTCTGCGCTCCTTTCTGCGACTGCCGCTTCCAGCTTTTCCAGAAAGTCGGCTGCGGTCAATCGAATCGTATCCATCGAATCTTTCAGTTCCTTCATCTCCTTGCCGCTGGCCCAGCTTGCCACATAAGGAAATGAATAATCGGACGTATCAATGCCAAGTGCCGAGCAGACCGTAAATGCAATGCTTTCAGCTTCGGTTTCTTTCGTAAGCCGATTTTTTTCCTCGCCGTTCTGCTTCATGAAATCGCTGTTATGCAGCATCGCATGAGCAACCTCGTGGATCATCGTCTTTATGGTCTGGCTCTCGCCCATGCCGACCTGAATGCAGATTTCTTTGTCTGCATCACTGTAATAGCCTTTGGCATCCCCTTCGATTTCATCAAACCGCATCGGCACAGGAGATACCTGCTCGATTGCCGCCGTAAGCAGCGCATAGTCTTTGACACTGGCCGTCAGTTCGTTCACTTCCAGCGATGGAATCGGTTCCCCATCGGTCTGCGAAACATCGAAGACCGTTGTTACGCGGAAACGCGGAATCACATACTCCACACGTTCCATTTCCGGCTCACCGTTTTCGTTCAGCACAGCCAAACCCGTATCCTTGTCGATTTTCTCTCGCTCCTCGACTTCCTTAATGGGAGCTGGAGCGATGATCTGGATGCCCTTTTCGCCTTTTTTAACGTAGCGGTTAAACTTGTTTTTCCATGCGTTGAACCCTGCCACCAGTGTGGCATCGGGCCGCTGCATAGCGATCAGCAGCGTATTATTGAAGCTGTAATTGTGGAATTTTGCCATCGTGCGCAGATACGTCGTGTACATTTCCGATGTAAAAATGTCCTTTACGCCCTGCTCCAGCCGTTCCGTGATTTCTTTCATCTGCTGTTTGCGGTCAACTGCCATGCAAGCCCTCCTTCTTCTTGACCCATCGTGTTTTCATCTGGCGCGGATATTGGTCGGCCTGTTTTGGTGCTTTTGCACCGTTCCATTCCAAGCCTCCGGCTCTGCCCTCACAGGTGTAGCCGGCAGCTTTCAGGGAGCTACCATTCTCCGTGTCCAGAATGTAGGTGATCACTTTGTTGTAGCCCATGGCCCGTGCTGCGCGGTATGCCGCCGCATACAAAATGCTGCAGGCGTTCGGTGTTCCATCTATACACAGACGGTTAACCTCCAGCGTATAGCCGTCATCCAACCGCCGCGCCACAGGTCTGCCGCAGATAGCAACGCCCACTAACGCGCCATCGTCCGATACGCCGATAGAGAACTTATGCCCTCGTGTCGGCTTATGGTGGCGGTGATACTGCTGCACAAATGCGTTTGCCGTTTTCAAATTGATCGGTGTTAATGTCAGCAAATGCCCTCCTTCAAAAAAATGCCCCGCCAGACAAAACTGACGGGGCGGCTCTCATTTACAGTTCCATATCGTGACTTTTCCGCTTCTGGGATTTCTGCGGTTCTGCGCTGCGCTCTGCCTGTTTTGCATGAAGCTGCGCCAGCACAGAGAGTTTCCGCACATTATCCGCAGTGCGCTCTGCAACGCGGCCTGCATAGTTCACAGGCTGGCGCGGCCTGTCTGCAACTTCGGTTTCGGCTGCATCCTCGTCCACTCCCAGCGCATCCTCACTGCCCTTTTCATCCATGTTGAGCAGAGAGTTCAGCTCCGCAAGGCGCGCAGATTTTTCAGTCAGTTCCGCTTCCTGCGCAAAGGGACGTTTGGCTTCTTCCTTTGCCTGCGCCAACTGCTGTTCCAAGGTTTCCAGTCTGCGTTCCACCTGCGGCAGCGTTCTTTCAATGCCTGCCAGCGCATTGGTAACGCGCAGAATGTTACCCTGCGGGTCTTTGCCGACTTCCATAGAGTAGTTCCATGCGCCCTTGATGGATAAGCGGAACACCTTATCAAAGTTGTCAAACCGGGAATGCAGTTCAAACGCACCGTAGCTGCCGATTCTGCCCTCGGTGCCTGCTGCTTTCAAAGCCTTGCAAGCCTCGATGATGGCCGCGCCCGCTTCCTTGCGTTCGCTGTACACCTTACCGCTGATTTCCATAGAGAAGTGGTCTTTGTCCTGCGCCAGAAGCGGTTTTGCCGCTTCTATATCGGTTTTCAGGGCTTCGATCTGACCCTTTGCCGCAGTAATTTCTCGTGGATAGCGACGCGCAATATCGGATTCCAGACTATAAATCTGACTGGTGTGATTGGCTTTCAGCAGTTTCAGTTTGCTGACCTGAATATCCAAGTCCATCTTTTCCTTGATGTAGGGATTGCCAGTTGCCAGTGCCTTGATTTCGGCATAGGACAGCGCGGTGTCGTCCACATCATCACAGGCGCGGACAGGAGATTTGGAAGTCATTATCTGAGAAATGAACTTCTGCTTATTTTCTAAAATCTGCCACATGTACGAGTCAAACGTATTTTCCGTGACATAACGATAGATTTTCACCTGCTTATTCCGGTTTCCCTGCCGAAGAATACGTCCCTCCTGCTGTTCCAGGTCAGACGGCTTCCACGGGCAGTCCAGATGATGCAGGGCAATCAGCCGATTCTGAATATTGGTTCCTGCGCCAAGTTTCGGCGTAGACCCCATCAGGATACGAACCTGTCCGGCGCGCACCTTTGCAAACAGGTCAGCCTTTTTGGTTTCCGTGTTATACTCGTGAATGAACGCCACTTCTTCACGGGGAACACCTTTCGCCACCAACTTTTCCCGCACATCATCGTAGACGTTGAATGTTCCATCGGCTTTTGGTGTCGATAAGTCGCAAAAAATCAACTGTGTTCCCCTATCCGGGGCCGATTCTTTCCAGACCTTGAACGCATTGTCCACACAGCGATTCACCTTACTCTCCGGCTCGTCCGGCAGCATCTCGTTCATAAGCCGCTGATCGAGTGCCAGTTTTCTGCCATCGTTGGTGATCTTGAGCATATTATCGAATCTGGGATTCACATTGCCATTGCGCACGGCTTCGGCGCGATCCGCAAAGGAACTTACCATTTCCTCCTGCGTTTCGCTTGGCTTCAGCACTTCGTTGATGTACTCCGCTTTCGGCACAGGCAGATTCAGCATATCCGCCGTCTGCACGTCTGCCGATTCCTTGAACAAGGAAATCAGTTCCGGCAGATTAAAGAACCGGGCAAAGCGTGTTTTCGCGCGATAGCCCGTTCCCTCCGGGGAAAGCTCGATTGCCGTGACGGTTTCACCAAAGGATGCCGCCCAATCATCGAAGTGGCTCAGTCCCATTTTCTGCAGCGTGTCATACTGGAGATACCGCATAATGGTGTACAGCTCCACCATCGAGTTGCTGACCGGGGTTCCGGTTGCAAAGGTCACGCCCTTGCCACCTGTCAGTTCGTCCAAGTACTGACACTTCGCAAACATATCGCTGGACTTCTGTGCATCGGTCTGGGCGATACCTGCGATATTTCGCATTTTTGTGTAGAGGAACATATTTTTATAGAAATGTGACTCGTCCACAAACAGACGGTCAACACCCAGTTCCTCAAATGTAACTACATCATCCTTTCTCGTCTGGTCGTTCAGCTTTTGCAGCTTTGCTTCCAGCGTTTTCTTTGTTTTCTCCATCTGCTTAACCGTAAAACTGCGGCTGTCCTCACTCCGGGCATCGGCTAGGGCCAGCGTAATGTCGTCGATCTGACGTTCGATAATAGCTTTCTGCCGTTCCGGGGAAAGCGGCACTCGCTCAAACTGCGAATGACCGATCACGATGGCATCGTAATCGCCGGTTGCGATCCGGGAGCAGAACTGTTTTCGATTGCTGGGTTCAAAATCCTTCTTCGTTGCCACCAACACATTGGCATTGGGATAGAGCCGCAGGAAATCTGCGCCCCACTGCTCTGTGAGATGGTTCGGCACCACATAGAGGTTTTTCTGCGACAGGCCCAGTGTGCGGCTTTCCATGCCGGCAGCAATCATCTGGAAGGTCTTGCCCGCACCCACGCAATGCGCCAGCAGCGTATTGTTGCCGTACAGAATATGCGCCACAGCATTTTTCTGGTGCGGCATCAGAGAGATTTCCGGGGTCATGCCCTCAAAGCGAATATGACTGCCATCGTACTCACGAGGCCGAATCGCATTGAAAATCCGATTATAGGTCGCACACAAATCCTCGCGGCGATCTAAATCTTTGAAAATCCACTGCTTGAACGCTTCCCGAATGGATTCCTGTGCCTGCTGTGCAAGCATGGTTTCCTGCTTATTCAGTACACGGTGGTCGCCATCCGCATCGTGAATCGTATCGTAGATTTTGGTATCGCGGAGATTCAGCGCATCTTCCAGCAGCTTATAGCCGTTAACGCGCAGGGTTCCGTAAGTGTTGGTGACAAGCGGATTGCCGCGATCCAGCGACTTGCCCGAAATATTCCATGCACCTGAAATTTCGGAATAGGTTGCTTTAATGTCAATCCCGGCATAGTAGTTCGGTGTTTTGAACACTTCTTTCATAAACTGCGTGATATACTCCGGCTTCACCCAGTTCGCACCCAGCCGCACTTCGATTTCCGAAGCGTCCAGGTCTTTGGGCTGTACCCTTTTCAGGTAATCCACATTGATCTGGTACTCTGCATAGTTCGCCGCAAAGGTTTCTGCCGTGGCTAGTTTTTCACGAACATTGCCGGACAGGTATTCATCCGAGGTTTCCCACTGCTGTGTCACAGGATTTCGGAAAATCGCACCTGCCAATTCATCCGTGATCTCGTGTTCCGGTTTACCGCAAAGCTGCATCATAAACGGCACATCCACCTTTGCTTTTTCTCCAATGGAAAGTGCCAGGGCTTCGCTTGGCGTGTCAACCGAGGTAACAGGCTCCGGCTTACGGATGGTACGTTTGGTAAAAATATCGGCAAGTCGTTTGAGATTCTTCTCCTCATCCAGAATTTCCAGAGATGTCAGCAGACAATAGCTGCTGTCCTGTCGAAACGCCCGCTTGTTGGCCGTGCTGTTGATCAGGCCATACTGCGCCTTAAATGCGGTGTATTGCTGTTTCAGTTCATTCTGCAAAAGCTGAACTTCTGCATCCGAACCATCATGCAGCTGACAATCCAACAGTTTTCGGGTGGTTTCCCGCAGAGCGATCATGCCCAGCACCCGCTCTGCAGTTACGGCAGGCAGTTCCACCTTATTCATAAAGGAGTTTTCGCGGTAGTAAATCTGCCCATCCACGTTCGTGAAGCTGAAATTCTTCACACTTGGGTCTGCTGGAATAGGTTCTTCCTGCACATCCAGTTCATCGTCGGAGATTTCCGGCTCTGTGATGGTGGCATGGATGCTGCTGACCGCTTCTTTCAACTGCTGCGCAAGGTCTGCGCCCTCGATGGGTTTGACCGTAGTTTCCTGCTTGCCGTACTGGGTGCTTTCCGTGGTGACCTCCCCCAGCACCATCTCAGGATGCTGCGCAAAATACTGGTTGATGGAGTAGCCTTCCGGTGTTTCGCCAAGGTCTACCCAGTCAGCCCGCTCCACCGCAGCGCGGTCACGCTTCTGCAGGAACAGAATGTCAGCAACCACGCCCGTGTTGGTATTGCGCTGAAACGCATTGTTCGGCAGTCGAATCGCACCTACCAAATCGGCGCGGTTGGCAAGGTACTCACGGACAGAGGAATCCTTCTTATCCATCGTACCGCTGGACGTTACCACCGCCACCACACCACCCGGACGCACAAGGTCAAGGCTCTTGGCGATAAAATAATCGTGGATGAGAAAATTGTGGCGGTCATACCGCTTATCCGGTACTTTGTAATTACCAAACGGTACGTTACCCACAACACAGTCAAAGAAGCTGTCCGGGAACTGCATTGTTTCAAAGCCCTGCACCGCAATCTTGTTTTTCTGGTACAACTGCTGTGCAATGCGGCCTGAAATGCTGTCCAGCTCCACACCGTACATCCGAATCTTTTCCATGCTGTCCGGCACCAGACCCATGAAATTGCCGACACCACAGGACGGTTCCAGTACGTTGCCTTTGGACAATCCCATCTTGCCCAGAGCTTCATACATTGCCTTGATGACCGTAGGAGAAGTGTAAAACGCATTCAGGGTACTGGCACGGGCTTCCTTATACTCATCTACCGTGAGCAGGGACTGCAGTTCGGCATACTCTTTCGACCATTCCGCGTTGTTTTCATCGAACGCCTGCGGAATGCCGCCCCAGCCCACATACCGGGAAAGTATCTCCTGCTCTTCTGCGGTAGCCTGCCGCTGCTCTGCATCCAGTGTCTGCAGCACCCGAATGGCTTCCACATTGGCTTTATACTTTGTTTTCGGCCCTCCTGCGCCGAGATCATCGTCCGTAATGCGGAAGTTAATAGGTTTCTGTTTGGGCTGTGCAGGCTGTTCTGTTTCTGCTCCACTGTCCAGCGGAAGATTGTGCTGCCGCCGTGCATGGTTGACCTCTGCCGGGGTCATAGGCTGCTGGGTCAGCGGTTCAAGGGCTTCCTCTGCTGCTGCACGGCTGATGGCATCCGTTCGGTTCTGCACATCTGCGATCAACTGCATTTGTTCCGGCGGAAAATCGGGATTCAGCAGTTCTTCCAACTCGCCGCCTGCTTCTGCCACCGAATAGATCACATCCATCTGCTCCGGGGAGAAATCCTCGTAGGCCACACCCGCATTGTGCAGAGCCGTAAAGACTGTGATTTCAACCGCTTCTTCCATCGGTACATCTGCCTGTTCGTACAGATGCCGAATGTACTCCAGCTGTTCCGTTCGGAAAATCGGATACCGGGCTTCTTTTGCAAGGGTCATGTCCTGCAAACTGACCGTTCCATTTCCAAAGTCCACCGAATCCACACGGAACTCTCTATCGTCCAGTTCGATGGTGGTATTAACAGGCAGATATTCCTCTCTGCGGAAGTATTTCGTTTGGGCATGGGTTCCATCTTTCTGCTGGCCGGACAGATAGACACTCTCCCCCTGCTTCCAGAGCTTCATTGCCTGTGAAACCCACTGTTCACGCGGAAAACCAGATACCTCAACCTTGCCGAGTGCGGTTTCCTTTTCCAACAGCTTGCTGCCAAGAAGTTCTGAAACGCGCTTTGCATCTTCGCCGTAAAACTCAAAGTTTCCGTACTGCTCATAGCCGACCAGCGCATCCGGGTAACGCTCTTTCAGCGCGTTATACTCGTTGGCGGCATCCAGTGGCAGGGGCTGCAAGGTCGGCTCAACGGTCTTTTCTTCCGCTGCATACGGAACCATCATGCCGCGCACCCACTGCGGTGCGTCCTTGCTATCCTGATACAGTGCAACGGCATCCCGTCTGTCCGTAATAACGTCCTGATAGGTGCGCTGGAAAATATCTTCCTGAATCCACTCTCCAAAGTGCGCCCATGTGTCGATAGCCTCGGAGTAAGTAGCATTTTCCACCTCGCCGGAAGCAAACAAATCCTCGATTTTCTCACGAATCAGATTTTCCGCTTCTTCCTCGGTGGTATCGCGGTCACGCAGCAGCGGATAGATTTCGCCGCGCTCTACCTTTTCCAGCAGCGTGTACAGACATTCTTTATAGACGCAGCGGCTGTCTTTCTGGGTGTGGTCCGCATCCAGTTTCAGGAAATCGTTCAGCGGATTCTTTGCCAGCGTTTTGCTATATAACGGTAACGGAATGACCCGGCCAGCCACCGCCGAATTTTCCATATCTTTCAGATAAACGTCATGCGCATTGGAACGCTCAATGCGGTACAGATGGTTATTGTCCAAATACAGAAAACTGCCGTTTTCTCTGCTGTACATTTGCTTGGGCTGATTTTCAAACGATTCTACTGCTTTTGCATCTTCTCTCGTTTGACGAATGACCGCCTTTGCATCATTCAGACTGTTAAACGGCCCTGATTCTGCTGTACCTGTTCCCGTTTCTTCGTCATAGTTGTAATGGTTATAGAACTTGCCATCAGGATATTGCAGAATTGCAATATCCTCGATATATCCCTCCTGCATCATCACCGTTGACTGATACCGCGCAACGACTTTTGCCTTTTGGGGTACCTCAACCGCTGCGGCGGTTGACTGCTCTTTCGATTGCGGCTCCTGCTCCATGAAGTCAAACATGGACATCTGCCCCTGTTCAGAAACCGCAATCTCAACAGCCCTCTTCTTTTCCGGGAAAATCGTGTACGTCCCCTCAACATACTGGTGCAGAACAGAAAGAGATTCTGCCTTGCCCTTGTATTCCTCGGAATCCAGCGGCACAGACAGGAGTGCATTGTCCATCTGCTCCAGCAGTTCCGCCGACTGTTCTGGGTCTGCCAGCTTTTCAACAAGAGCCTTTCGTCCTTCTTCATGGTAAAGGTCTTGCGGGAAAGGACGTTCCACTTCATTCGGCAGATGATGGTAGAAATTTATCACCCGCATTGCCATCTTCTCTTGCTCATAAGCAGGCATCCGGGAGTAGTCTGCCGGCTTCAAATACTCACTGTCACGGATAAGCCGGTCAATTCGGCCTGCAGCCTGATTCCAGTTCAAATGTACGCTTGCATCCGGGTTCCCGTATGGGCCACGCTCCAAAGCAATGCCCCTGCCATCGTGATCTTCGTGAGAATCATCTGCCCCGCAAAGGGCATGGCTGCTGCCGCCGATCCCGTAATGGTCTTTCAGAAAGTCTGCCCGCTCTTTCTTATCTTCATGATTTAAGAAGAACGAATAGATTGCCAGCCGACTGTCTGAATAATTGCTGCCCCGTGTGAAGTAAGCATTGATTTCATCTTCCGTGATGAATTTTTTATACTCATTCCAGTGAAAGTCATCCCGCGCCGAGTAGTTCTGATAAGGCTTTGCAAACTGCTGGAACAGAGCTGCCACTTTATCCGGCTTATAAAAGTGCATCCGCATCAGGTCTTTATCTTCGGCATAGGCTTCCCCCAACGCAGACAATCTCTCGTTGAGGTCAGTCAGAAAATCCGTATCATCCAGCAAGCCCGCCAGCCTGTCCGTCAATTCCGGGAAACCACCTCTGAAGATTTCTGTATCCTGAAACACTGCTTCGGCAACGCCATCGGCCAAATCACGTTCCATATAAGCCAACGTCTGCGCGTGTTCCTGTAAGGCGTTCTGCCGCGCAGCGTCCAGAACCGCCTGCGGCGCATACTCGCCCTGCCGGAGCAGTTCATGGATACGATTGCTCACATCCTCCCAGGATAAAAACGCATTGGCAATCGTGCCACCCTTTGCCGTGCTGCCTACTGCAATACGCAGCCCTAAATCATCGAACCAGCCTGCATACTTTGAACCGTCAATTTCAAAGCCTTTGCCGCCAGTACCGTATTCGTTTTTCACGAACTCTGTGTATTCTTCCGGGGTTTTCTCGACCATGAAATTGTAGATCAGACGCAGCTGGCCCTTGCTGCGGTTGCTGCCCGTGCGCAGGATTTCATCGACCACTTCGGGATCAAGTGCAATTTCATCCGCATACCGCGCCTGGATCGGTGCTTCAATGGCGCGGATCTGCTGTTCCACGGTCGGCAAATCAGGAAAAGAAAAAGCAGAGGCAATTTCTTCCTCTGCTTCGCTCAAATCCTGTTCTGTTGTCGTTTTGGTTAATTGTACACCAATTCCTTCAAGACGATCTCCTCGGCCATCGTCGTCAGGTTGTTCTGGTGCGCTGCCCATGCCAGCGGGTCTTTCTCCTTGCTCGGTGCCGGGAACTTCTCGTTCAGGCTGTCCAGCAGCGTTTCCACCCGGCTCTCCGCTTCTTCCTCGATCTGCGCCAGATGCTGGTTCAGTCTGCCGCTCATCAGCATACTCTGATACCAGTTCTTTCGGTTCTCTTTCAGATACGTCCTGCGCAGCATCCCGTACTTCCCGATGATCTGCGGCTCGTCCTTCACGGCCAGATTCGGGAACAGATAATCTCCCTTGCGGTAATACGTCAACTCCATTTTCTTGTCCTCCTTTGGTCGTGTTTTCTTTGGTTTCACGCTTTAATGTGTTAAAGTCCGTATTGGTATTATACAAGCTGTCAACGGATTTTTCAAGCTGCTGCGTGATTTCTTTTTTGTAAATTTTCCGCATCTCGCGGCCAATGTCAAAAAGAACTGCTTCACACTGTTCGGAAACCGCGTTGCCAAGGAACGACAGCACCTGCAGCTTGTTGAAATCCACGATGCGGATAAAGTCATCATCGTCCAGCACATCCATAGGCTCCTGCCTGCATCGGCGGGAAAGCGTATAGAAGATACTGTTGGTCATCAGTTCCCGGAAGCGGACACGGATGTTATCTTCGTCCAGTTCTTCCAGAAAAGTATCCGCCACCTCATAGGCCAAACCGTCCATCGCTTCATCCAGATTATCGGCGGTCAGCTGCTGTGCCAGCTCCATCAGGGCAGTATTCATGCTGTCTGTCTGGGCTAAACCATAGGTATCTGCCAGATGGTCTAAGATAGCCTGCTCATGCTCGTGGCTGTCCAGATTCCATAAGAGCGGTGTTTTTCCACCGCGCACCAGATGAGTGTCAGCAATATCGAACACATACCGCAGCTTGGTACGCGGTCCGGTATCATCCAGAAGCGCGATGCCTTTTGCGCCACGGTTGACCCATCGGCTCATTTTCTGATTCCAGAGTTCCAGTTCTGCGCAGGCGGTTGCATCGGGCCGCTGCGCGTGGATCAGGAGCGTATCGGTGAACGAATAGCGGTACAGCCGCGCCGCCACATCCAGATAACTCATCCAGTCCTGTGGCGAGTTACTGACATACCGGGCGTTCTGCTGCGCCAATTCTCGAATATCGTTAATCTGTGGCAAGGGTCAAACCTCCTTTACGTTTTCGTTTTCATCGGTGTTTTGGGAAATTCCAGGCTGTACTGTGCGCGGCCATCTTCGACGCGCATCACAAGGTCAGCGGCGAATGTCTTATCTTTTTTCGCGGAATAAAAGTCTTTTACATGGGTGCGGCCTTTCTTCAAAAGGTCTGCCGCCATCTTCTTGTCCAGCGTTTTTCTCATGTTGGACAAGTATCTGCTTTCTTTCCAAAGGGCGAATTTACAGCTGCGGTCTGCACAACAAAAGCTGAGTTTGCTCTCATGTACAGGGTTGCCACAGACCGGGCAGCTTCCTACGCTTACCTTATTATGATAGGGAGCCGCCTCGACGGTAGGAATCTGCCGGAGGTCAGCCAACATCTTATCGAGCAATCCGTGGATGCCATGCATAAAATCATAGGGCTTGATCTCACCGCGCTCCATCCGCAGCAGGTCATTTTCCCATTCGGCTGTCATACTGGCAGATTTCAGGTAGTCCGGGATATTGTGAATCGCGGCCACACCGTCCTCCGTGGGAATCATCTGCTTGCCTTTACGCTGCACATAGCCGGAGGATACCAGCTTTTCCAGAATCGCAGCGCGCGTTGCAGGGGTTCCCAGACCTTTCTTCTCCGTGTCCTTTTCAAATTCCTTGTTGCCTGCTGTTTCCATGGCAGACAGCAGGGTATCTTCGGTGTAGACTTTCGGCGGTGAAGTAAAGCCCTGCTTTTTCTCTGCCCGTACCACCGGAAGAACGGTCCCCTGTTCCAGATCGTTCGGAAGTGACGCATCCTTGTTCTTCTCCGGCTCCACAAGCGGAACAGGTTTTGCAGTATAACCGGGCTGCAGAACATCCTTATATTTTGCCGTGAAGTTCCTGCCCTGGCAGCACACTGTTACCAGCACATCCTCATAGATGAACGGCGGCTGCACAGCCTGCACCAGTTTCCAGATGATAAGCGAAAGAATCTTCTGTTTGGTTTCGGACAACTTTTCCTTATTACACTTTGCGCCCTGCATCGTCGGCAGGATCGCGTGGTGGTCTGTGACTTTGCTGTTATTGATAACGCAGCTCACATCCACAGTCTGGCCATCCAGAGCCAGTACCAGAGATTCCACTGTCGTTCTCATATCCTCGGTCACAAACTGGCTGTCCGTTCTTGGGTATGTCACCAGCTTTTCTTCGTACAATTCCTGCAATGCCTGCAAGGTCTGGCTGGCGGTCATGCCATAATAGCGGTTTGCTTCTCGCTGCAAGGTCGTCAGGTCATACAGTTTCGGGGGCTTCTTTTCTACCCTCTTTCGCTCGATGCTGCCGACCACGGCGCACTGTCCATCGCAAGCAGCCTGCACGGTATCGGCATCCTGCTCCTGCGCCATCTGTTCTGATACCGCCACGACACCCGCGCCGGACAGTTCCACTTTGTAATAGGGTTCCTTTACAAAGTTCTGGATTTTGGCCTGCCGTTCGGCCAGCATCGCCAGCGTCGGGGTCTGCACACGGCCAATGGTCTGTTTTCTGCCGTACTTTTTCGTAAAAGCACGGGTTCCATTCATACCGATCAGCCAATCCGCTTTTGCTCTGCACTCGGACGCTACAAACAGATTATCATACGCCGCGCCATCTCTCAGGTTTTCAAAGCCCTGCTGGATGGCAGCATCCTCCATGCTGCTGATCCACAGCCGCCTGATGGGGAGTTTACTTCCGGCAAGAGCATACACACGGCGGAAAATCGCTTCGCCCTCGCGCCCTGCGTCGCAGGCGTTCACCACATAATCAAATTTCTTGCTGCGGAGCAGTTTGCGCAAAACATTGAACTGCGGCTTCTTTGTATTATGTACCAGCAGTTTCCACTCGACAGGGAGAATCGGCAAATCCTCAAAACGCCAGTTTTCATAGCGTTCATCGTAGTGTTCCGGGGCTGCATACTCTGCCAAATGCCCCAGACACCAGCTGACCACGCAATCCCCACCCTCCAGATACCCGTCCTCCTGTCGGTATGCACCGATCACTTTTGCAATGGATTTCGATACACTCGGTTTTTCTGCAATCACCAGATATTTCAACGCTTTCTCCTTTTTGAAAAAAGCAGGGATAGCCTTTCGACTACCCCTGCATCCTTATGTTACGGTTTTCTTATGTGCCATTTTCGTTGCCGGACTGATTATCCTCGTTCACAGTCGCAAGGCTCTGGTCGGTTTCCAGATTTTCACTCTGCGGCGTTTCTTCTTTCGGCTTCGGCTTATAAATGTAGAAGTAGAAGAAAGCACCTGCGCCGCCCAGCGCAGCCACGAATACCAGCAGCAGAATCTTATTCATGCCGCCGCCCGATTCCTCTTTCGGTTCTTCGATTTCCACATCCGGGGTAGGTTCAGGTTTGGTTTCGGGCAGAACTACCGCAGGCGTTTCTTCTTCCTGCTTGCCGTTCCGTTCTTCATCGTCCAGAAACTCCTGCAAATCGTACTCGTCGATCATCGAGAGCATATAGACGTTTTCGCTGTTTCGCGCCCGGTCGATCACCAGAAAGAACGTATTGCCGCCCTTGGTCTTGACTGTAAAGAACTCCTTGCTGGGGTCATCCACGATGTCATCCTCCACCTCGCCGTTGCCTGCGATGGTGAACGGAATCTTTTCTTCCTCCGTCGGCTCTGCCTCCTCAATCACCTGTGTCGGTTCCTCCGTCACCTCAGTGGTGTCCACAAAGGCAAAGGCCGGGGTCGAAAAGCCCACCGTCATCAGCAGGGTCAGAATTGTGCTGGGAATAACAACACCCAGCCGTTTAAGCATCTTTTTCAATCACTTCCTCCGTTTCTGCTTCTTCTGAAGCGTTGTTTACAGCGGTCAGAAATGTCACATTGCCCGCCTGAATGTTGTCCAGCAGAGCCAGCAGTTCGCGCCCACCCATCTTGGTGCTGCGGATGGCACGAATGATCTCGCTGTCCTCTTCCTTTTTCTGTGCTGCCCGGATGGTTTTCAGCCGTTCCTCCAGTTCTGCGATCTGCTGCTCTGTCTTTTCGGCTTCATCCAAATATTTCTGTAATTTCTTGCCCATCGTCCCTCCTCTCAGTTGATACGGCCAAAGCCTAAAAAGTGGCTCTGCCAGTAGGTCGAATTGATGCTGGCATAAGAAATGGGGTCGCCGCAGTGGATCATCATACCATTGCCGACATAGATGCCAACGTGCGACGCGCCAACGGTGTTATAGGTTTTCTCGAAGAAGATCAAGTCACCAGGCTGTGCATCCGCAGGGGAAACATAGCTGCATTTCCCTCGCAGGCCGTTGGCCGTCGTACGCCCAACGCTCCACCCATTGCCGCTGTTATTGATGACCCAGCAGACGAAACCGGAACAGTCAAAACTGGTGCTTGGGGAACTGCCGCCCCACACATACGGCATACCGAGATACTTTTCGGCTTCCTTTATCATCTTTGCAAACTTTTCGTCCGACAATGCTTCCGATGGAATGTCGTACTTGAATCCACCGCCGGAACCACCAGTACCGCCGCCTGTGCCGATACTGCCCGTTGTGCCGCCGCTGTAAGTCGGTGATCCTGCGCCGAACAGTTCGGGGCGGTTGCCGTAGGTCAGGTTGTAGGCATCGTATCGCCCGGTCTGCTTACGATTCATGTTCTTCCGCGCGATGGTATCAAAGCCCTTATTTTTCAGCAGGACATTGAGGATTTTATACTCGTACTCCACTTCTTCCTGATAGGTATAGGTTTCCATGCTGACGTTTCCAAAAGCGTCTATCGTTGGCCGAACCCCTACTCTGGTTTCCATGCGCGTACGAATCTCTATCGTTTCCCACACTTTCAGGAGATACTGTTGCTTGAACAGTTCCTTGATAACAGGCTTGACCTGTCCTCTGGTGAACTGCTCATAAACTGCCGTCAAATGGGAAATAAGCTGATATGGGTCATGCCCGATCTCATCCAGCTGATAACGATATTCGTCATAGCCAGGATGGGTGAATTCCATCTGCCGAATCTGCTTATCCAGTTCTTTTTCCAGTTCCAGATAATCTTCTTCCGCACCTTTCATGTCGGCATCCTTACTGGGATATGTCGTTCCCACAAAGGTACTGCCGGTTCCCTGAATCGCTGCACCACAGCTTGAAAAGGCTCCCAACATTACCATCACCAGCAGGATACCCACACCAATACCGACCCACAAAGTTTTATGCTGCACGACGATCTCCTGCACCGCCGCTTTCGCTTTCTCCGTAATGGTGTTTGTTGCCGCTGCTGCCTGCTTGCTGGCGGCAGTTCCGGCTTTCTGGCCGCGCTTGGCAGCTGCATAGGCATCCTTATACTGCTTTTTCTGGTAAAACTTCGCACCGACTGTTTTTGCTTCACCTCCTGCGGCAGTCGGTGGCGGCTGGGGCTGTTTCTTTTTCAGCTGCGGTTCTGCTGCATTTTCTGCCGTGCCGCCCTCGCTCTCGGAGAATTTCAGACGGCTGGATTTCTGATCCTCGCCACCTCTTTTCTCCGCTCTGGCGGATTTATCTTTGGGCTTTTTCCTGCCTTTGACAAAGTGGCGCAGGCGTTCGGCGGCTTCTTCCGACTTATGAGCAGCTTCCACGCCAGAATTGTCCTTTTCTACCTGATGTACTTTCTGATGGGCATACCCGGTGGCGGTGTCCACTCCTTTCTTGGCCACCTTTTTAACGCCCATTCCTACGCCACGGACAATGCCGCCTTTTTCATCTTCAAAAGAAAGTCGGCCTTTCTTTGTGGGCGGCTCTGCATCCGATTCCGCAGGCGCATCCTTTGGCTTGCCCTCCTCCTGATGGGCTTTATAATAGTCTGCGCTCTGCTTGGCGGTGCTGTGATGCCGGGGTGCATCCTCCTCCCCGTCCCCGGCATCCATGCACCGTTCTTCTTCCACGATAGTTTCTTCATCTGTTTCCTTTTCCGCAGTTTCTTTTGCCGAATCTTCCTTCTCCGGCTTTTCTTCTGCGGTTGCGGACTTCTGTTCCCCGGTGCGGAGGTTTTCATCCACCAGACCATCCTTGGTCATTTTCTGGACGATTTTATCTCTGCCCCGAAACTTTTTGTCTGCTATGGAAATCACCTCCTTCCGGCTGGAGCCGTCATGCGATCAAGGCTGCGTGGGTTTCCCACTTGTCAAGCACCTGCTCCAGCTTCCGGGCAAAGGCGATCAGACGGGCATTCACTTCCTCACGGTCAAGATAACCGTGGGCTTCCATGTGAAAGCCGTCAGTCAGTTCATCGGCCAGTGTGCCAACGGCGTAAAAGTCCTCCAGCACCGTATGTACCACCGATTCTTCATCGTGGAAGTTGAGCGGCTCCACCTCATCGAAAGGCGGGCCGGAATCACTTTCGTGCGGCTCCATGTCAGAGTGATGATGAATCTTACGGCTCAGTCGGTCAAAAATGTTCGGTGTGTTCATGCTTCTTTCTTCTCCTTGTATTTTCCCATCTCATTGGGCTTCGTTGTCATCAGGCTGTACAGTTTCAGCGATGTATCGAACTTATCCTTGAACGGGATAATCGTGTTACCGTAGAATAGTAGTCCCTCGCCCTCGTTGCTGTTCGTCACATACGACAGCTGGAACGGCGAAATATTCAGCTGCTTGGCAAGGATTTGCCGGTCGCCGGATGCCTGGTTGAGCATATAAATAAAATCGCTGTTCTCGAAGATATTCTCGATTTCCCGGCTGGCCAGCAGGTCCTTGATGTTCTGTGTAATTCCTGTCGGCACACCGCCCCATTTTCGGAACCGCTTCCAAATCTCGACGCTATATGCTGCGGTCTGTTCCTCTTTCAGCAGGAGGTGGAACTCGTCTATATAGTACCGGGTGTTCTTTTTGCTGTTGCGGTTGATGGTGACACGGTTCCAGACCTGATCCTGGACGATGAGCATACCAAGCTTTTTCAGCTGCTTGCCCAACTCTTTGATGTCGAAACAGATAATGCGGTTATCCAGTTCCACATTGGTCTGGTGGTTGAACACTCGCAGCGAACCATTGACGTAGATTTCCAGTGCCGTGGCGATACGTTGTGCCTGCCGCTCTTTCTGCTCCCGCAGGCAGTCGTACAGATCACCGAGCGTCGGCATATTCTCCGGCTTCGGGTCATTCAGATATTTCTGGTAGACCAGCGGCAGGCAGCGGTCAATGACCGACTTTTCTTCCGGCTCCATGCCATCCCGTGCGCCCATGATAAGTTCGCACAGGGAAAGAATAAAGTCCGATTTCATGCCCAGCGGGTTATCATCGTCCGCATAGTTCAGATTGATGTCCATCGGGTTGATATAGTCCTTACTGGTGGACGAGATATGGATAACCTGACCGCCCAACGCTTCCACCAGCGGATAATAATCGGCTGGGTCAGCGGTGTTACCACCGCCTTCCCGCCTAAGAACCGTACGTGACAGTTTCCCGTCATACGGCTCAAGCATTTCATCACTTTTTCAAGCGGTTCTCAGCATAAATTCTCTGACAGGCGCAATGAACGTAGCGCATATTACGAACATCTTCCACGCCAGTCTTTGCTTTTGGTGCAAGGTAGAAGATTTCTCTTTCTTCCGTTACATCCATCGGCATTCCGCAGTGGTAGCACAGCCCGTTCTGGTTTTTCCAAATCGTCTTGAATTTTCCAGTCAGCCGGTGCATTCCTTTATCGAATTTCCTTTTTTGAAAATACGCCTCATCGAGGAACGGATTTGCAGTAGCTTTTATCTTGGTATGTCGCACAATGGCTGTGCTGTCTACCCGTATCAGCTCCTTGTTTTCCGTAGAGAACACCCAGTTCCGATTACCGACACGATGCCAGTATCTCATGGAAATCCACCACTTGTTCTTCTTTGGGTGCCGTCTTTTAGCCCATCGCCACAGCAGTTCGTACAGGACATAGTCCAGATGCGCGAACGCATCACTTGCGCATACGGACTGGTGGTAATTAGTCCAACCTCGAATTTGTTCATTCAACTTCATAATCAGAACATCTTGCTGCCACGCTTTTCCTCTGCGGAGAATCGTGTCAGAGATATTGGAAACGATAGCCTTGACCGCCTTTTTGGAAGGCTTGATAATCAGCTTTTCGTTATACTTTCTGAAGTTCCAGCCGAGGAAGTCGAAACCATCGTCAATGTTGGTGACAACGGTCTTTTCATCAGAAAGTTCCAATCCGCGTTCAGCGAGAAACTCTCGAATCAGCTCCTTTGCTTCAAGAGCCAGTTCAGGTGTTGCCGCTGTGACCACAAAATCGTCTGCATAGCGGACGAAGTTTACTTTGTGGGCATTCTTAAATCTTAAATCGACCTTACCGAGCGCGTTCGTGTGAAAGCGTTCGACCAGCTTCTTCTCGATACCATCCAGCGTCATGTTCGCCAGAATGGGGGAGATAATACCACCTTGCGGAGTTCCTTCCTCGGTAGGAAAGAGTTCGCGCTGATAGATAAATCCCGCCTTTAAGAACTGCTTCAAAATGTTCTTGTCCATGGGGATGTTCGCCAGAAGCCAATCATGGCTGATATGGTCGAAACAACCTTTGATGTCACCCTCCAAAACCCACTTCGGAGAAATGTGCTTGCGCGACAGTGCATTGAACAGATATTCGCAGGCATCCTGTGCGCATCTTCCTTTTCGGAAACCAAAGGATTTCCCATCTGCTGTTGTTTCCGCCACCGGCTCCAGTGCCAAAGCATAGAGAGCCTGCATTGCGCGGTCATACATTGTAGGAATGCCCAATGGACGCTTTTTCTTCTTGTCCTTCTTTTCGATATACACTCTACGGAGAGGACGCGCACGATACCCTTTATCTGTCAGCGATAGAACCGCTTTCATTTTCTTCGCCGGGGTGTTCCAGAGAACACCATCCACACCGGGAGTCTTGCGCCCATCGTTGGTAACGACACGCTTAACAGCCAGTGCTTTGGCGTAAAAGGAATGTGTCAGAAGATACTGAAGTCGTTTTACTGCGTTGTAGTCTTTTTGCTGAGTTGCCTTGACAATCCTGATTTGTAGCCTGTTGACTTCCCGCTCTGCCTTATGCCAATCAATGTTTTTCCATTGGGCACTCAACATAGCTTCGTCCGACAGCTTCTCAGAAGTTTTACCTTCCGTCGTTGAATACTTATCGTTCACAGGGATACCTCCAATCTTGCCATGAAATACCCGGAATAAGTCAGCACCCTTTCAGGTCAGGGCAAATTTTGAACCCCTATGCTCACCGTTACAGTGAACCGTTCGCTTTTTATTCCATCTCATACCCTCTGCACCGTTTCTCCCTCTTGCGAGGTCGATACCTTTATTAAAGGAGTGCATAGGGTTTTCCACGTTCCACGTAATGCATAATTCATGAATGCCTTAGCCGCCATCTTTGAACCGGGAGGATTTGTGTCCATTTGCTTCGGGGTACAGAAAGGCCCCTCGGCCACCTCCAACACCTTTTGGTGTAGGTGTATCAGCCTTATTTCACCTATTCCCTGTAACGATCCTTACGATGATTCACATTACGTTCGACATAGCATTCTTTACCCTAACGGTACGTCTGCTTTTAGGCTGGCAGATTTCCCATATTGTCCTGTGAGCTTCCCAACGCCGGCTTTTGACCAGTGCAGGTCACAGTAGGGTTACTCCAAATGGATAGAGCAGTGTTTATACACAATACATTACGCGACTTCGTGTCGCACCTCTCCTTCGGGGTCTGCGACGATAATATCGTCCGTTGTGGTAAAGAACACGTTGGTGATCTCACGCTTTGCACTGAACGACTTACCGCTACCGGGTGTACCGAGGATCAGGCCGTTCGGGTTTTTCAGCTGCTTCCGGTCTGCCATAATCATGTTGTTAGACACTGCGTTCAAGCCGTAATAGAGGGAATCGCCCTCCATAAAAAGCTCCTGCGTGGTGAAGGGAACGAAGATGGCAGTGGAAGTTGTGGTCAGTGCGCGCTTGATGGGAACGAGGTTATTTGCCAGCGGCAGGCTGCTCATAAGGCCCTGCTCCTGCAAATAATCCAGACGGTTCAGTGTGCAGTTGAACTTCTGCGCGATACCAGCAGTCTGAAACACAGCACTATCCAACTCCTGCTTGGTCTTGGCCGTATTGAGGAAAAGCACCGTAACAAGGAACATACGCTCATTACGACTCTGCAGATCATCCAGAATCTTCTTGGCCTCGCCACCATAAGTTGCAAGGTCGCTCGGAATAATTTCCATATCATAACCAGACCTCACAGCTTTCTTCTGTTCCTCGATTTTCATACGGTCTAGGTCGGTAATTTTGCCTTTGATCAGTTTGATGGCTTTCAACTGGTCTACCGACTGCACATGAATGCTGACGACCAGATTTTTGTCCATATCCAGAAACTCAGCCAGCACCTTATCCGTCAGTTCCGGGGCAAGGATATTCAGATAGGATGCAGCACCATAGGTGTCACCCATCATAAAGTCCTTGCCGCTCTTGAACAGGAAACTGGTCGGGGCAATGAAGTCCTTGGTGGTCATGCCGCTCTGCAGGATGCGGTCATAACTGAAATCGAACTTCTGCTGTTCCTCCTGATGAAAGGTTTCGTACATGATCTGAAGCCGCTCCACGCCGTTCAGTGGATAGGCTTTCACGCCCAGCACCTTGAAATTATTGAGAATATCGGTTTCGATACGCTCCAGCCGGGGTTTTGCCTCCCGGACACTCTTTGCTTCGATGCTAAACGTGATGTACTTCGTCCGAACCAAGCCGTTATTGCCCTTGGCAAGCTGCTGTTTCAGCATCTGCGCATATTCCATACGCACATCATCGAACTGGTCGTGCTGCGGCTCAATCTGGATGACCTTGTTGTACTCGCTCATATCGCTCTTGTGGTTGATGAACGACAACTGAAAGCGGATACTGGCATCGAAGTAGTTGAGGAAGTCGCACCAGCTTTCAAAGATGGTGTTCTTATCCTCGTTCTGCGCCAGCTGGTAGTTAATGTCGTAGAATCGGACGGTTTTGGAATACAGATGTTCCTCCACCCGGCAGATACCGTCGCGCCCCATTTCCAGATATGGAATGGAACGCTGCACGGTCAACCGCTGTTCCTTCTGGCTCTTTTCGGATTTCCGAAAGAACCTCTGGAAGAAGCCGCCCGGCTGCGGTTTCTTCTTCGGTTCACTTTTTACCAAGGAAGCCTCCTTTCTTCTGGATCGGTGCTGCGGTTTCCAGTTCCCTGTCATACAGGTTTTCAACCTCATAGCGGCGTACCGATGGGCGTTTGAATCGGACACTGATAAAATTCGTCAGGATGGTTTCAAGGTGCATCCCGTTTTTCTCGCACAGAGCAAAGAAAAATTCCGGCAGCATCAGAAGCACCATGCCTGCCGCTGCATTGCTCGTTCCCAGCGTATCGCGCATGAGAAAATAGAACGGAACACCAATTCCTGCTGCGAAACCCATGCACACAAGCTGGCGTTTCGTCAGGTTCAGAAAGACCTTGTTTTTCACTTTGGAAAGGTCTTTGGGAATCGTTACATAGGCCATTTATCACCAGAACAGCCAGACCGCCGCCGGGAAACGGCGTTGTCTGCTGTCTTTTCCTTTCATTGGATTTTCCCGGATTTAGTGACTGCCGAAGATCTGTTTGGACAGACTTCCCGTTTTGAGCAGCGAGAAGCAAAGAATCACCGTGTAGGCCATTGTGCCGAACAACGCCGAGTGAATATCCGAAGATACCCGGATGCTGCCGATAAGGGCTGCATAGATTGCCACGCAGACCATCATCAGGAACGCCTGGAATGCCAGCGCGAACAGCCCTCGGAAGTAGTTTGTACCCACATGGCCCCATTCACGGTTACTCATGGTTGCAAACGGAATCGGAGCAAGCGAAGTGTAGAGGTATATTTCTATCATTCTGCCGTACATAATTACCGTAATAACCACCGACAGAATTTTCAGACACCAGCTTACGACAAGGGTTTCCAATGCCAGCGTCACCAGTTCGCCAATCGCCATCGTTGCCATTGCCGCCTGCATCTGCATGGAAAGAGAACTAATATCAATGGCGGTATTGCCACGGATAATGCCGGAGGAAGAATTTACCACCGACTGTCCAATGTCAAATACCGCCATTGCAATATCGAACGTATGACTGACGAGATAGACCGCGATCCACATCTTCACGAAATACTTGAAGAACATCCAAGTGTCTACATCGTGCAGATTGTTCCGTTCCGTCAGCATCGAGATCAGTTCGTAGCAGAGGATCAGTGTAATGATGATTCCTGCAATGGGAATCACCACCGAATCCGAAATGTTACGGATCATGCTGAAAATGCTGCTGTTCCACCCTTGCGGTGTCTGCCCGACCTGAGCAGCGATTTCACTGGTCTGTTGGTTGACCGCTGTGAACATCGTACTCAGGTTGGACTCCACCATGCCGGAAAGAAGTTCCCTCATCCATTTTTCGATTGCTGCGAAAATATTATCGAACAATGGCGGGTTTTCCTCCTATCGCTTGTTGATTAGCCGAACAGACCAGAGAGCAGCGGGATCAGCTGGGTGCCGATGAGGATGACACCGCCGCCGGACATGAGCTGTTTTATCCCCAATTAGGTGTAAAACTCTGCTCGATGGCGGGCGGCGGCGTACAAAAAATCTATATGGTGTTTTTAAGAGAACCGTCCCGGCGGGACAGGTCAGGCAGTGACCTGTTCCACCTCCGGGATGGGTTTGAGATTAA
>OHTD01000148.1_pt1 | contig 37648 bp, 20 predicted proteins | sample 1578871 | NCBI WGS metagenome assembly OHTD01 (sample SAMEA3879574, study PRJEB24766) | human gut metagenome | biome: human-associated habitat; feature: feces | place: USA | collected 1985/1987 | reverse complement strand
GGCTGCACCAAGAATATCCATTCCTGCATCTTTTACTACTTTTGTAGTACCTTGTTCATTTTTCAGCGTCACTTCAACAGTCTTTTCTTTCTTATCACGTATCAATTTCACTTTAACCTTATCACCGGGACGATGTTTTGCCAAAGCTTCCTGTAAATCGGCAAATTTATGAATAGGTTTATCGTCAATACCGATAAGAACGTCGTCAACCTTGATATCGGCACCTGCAGCAGAACTACCTTCTACGATTTCTCCTACTAAAAGGCCATCAACAACACCTGATTTTTCACGAGCCTCTTTTTTAAATTCACTCAATTTCTTGCCACTCTTATCTACCGGACGTTGAGTATCACCCGGTTCTTCTACAAGCGGAGTAACAGCAACACCCAGTTTTACACGTTGAACTGTACCGAATTGTTTCAAGTCAGCAACAACTTTCTTCATGATACTGGTAGGAATGGCAAAACCATAACCCGTATTTGATCCCGTCGGAGAGAAAAGAGCAGCATTGATACCAACCAATTCACCGCGTGCATTTACCAAAGCCCCCCCACTATTACCTTGATTAATAGCAGCATCAGTCTGGATGTACGACTCAATGCTTTCCGTACCAGTCTGCTGCCCCATTCCTAACGAGCGTGCTTTAGCACTAACAATACCTGCAGTCACTGTAGAAGTCAGATTAAACGGATTACCTACAGCAAGCACCCATTCACCAACTTTCAATGCATCGGAGTCACCTACCGGAATAGTAGGAAAATCATCTCCCTCTATTTTAATCAAGGCAAGGTCCGTGACTTCATCCGTACCAATGATACGTCCTTTAAGCTGACGGTTGTCATTCAGCGTTACACTGATTTCATCCGCACCGGCAATTACGTGATTATTCGTTACGATATATCCGTCTTTAGAGATGATGACACCGGAACCAAAACCTGTACGTTCAGGAGTCTGAACCTGTCGTCTTTGTGTACCACCCCGACCACCAAAAAATTCACCGAAGAAATCAGAGAACGGGTCTCTAACTTCTACTTCCTGAACTTTGGAAGCTTGAGTAGAACGAATATGTACCACGGCGTGAACTGAATTTTCTGCTGCTTGCGTCAAATCTACAGGTTGCGCATCAACGGCATTATAAGAGGCCAAACGTACGTTCGGATTCTGCTGGAACATATCACTAAATGCAGCAGTACTATCAGCAGGCATATTTTTTTGCAGCATCTTATAGGCGGTTAAACCTGCTACTCCTGAACTGAGAAGTACAATAGCTGCAACCCCAAGAATGTTTTTTGTTGTCTGTTTCATACTTAATTTCTATTCTTTTAATTGTTAATATTCAAATCTCGTTTAACATTTCGACGTTAAAATAACGACAAAAATCGTTCACTTATTCCGCTTGTCACTCTTTTTTGTTCTCTTTTAACAGTGAACTTTTGGGGCTTAACAGCGGTTAACGGCAAGACCTGACAATTTTACATTTATGCACGTTTACTGACGTGAAAATAAGGCAGATAGACGTTAAAACAAAATACATCCTTAATTATCAAGGTATTCTATATCCATGTGATAATCCCATTTCGGGAAGTAAAGATTGCCTCCCTCCCATTCCACTTCACCACGCTGGAAGTCAACGGTTTCACTGCGGGGATATTTCTTTTCGGGCATCAAAGGCATACCGTAGTCACTATTCACAATCATACGCCAGGAGTCGATGCCCCCCAGGAAGAAATATTCTTCGTCTGCATTACGGGCGAAAGTAGGAATACCAAATGATTGATCTACAGGCACCCAACCGATACCTTCAAAATAGATCTCTGCCCAGTCATGCAGATTCCACGCTTTGGGATGCATCATGAAACCGCTTTGGAAATGCGCAGGAATGCCACTGATACGACAAAGTGTAATGAACAACAGACTGACCTGACCGCAATCGCCCTTATTGTTATCCAGAACATATTCGGGGATATTCTCTATTGTAGAGTATTCACATGCAGAAGCCCAGGGAAAGTTATCATTCACCCAACGAAAGATGCGTTTAGCCTTTAAGAAAGGATTGGTTTCACCCTCTGTCAATTTGGCAGCAAGCTGACGCATACGTGGTGAGAAGATGATATGCTTCTCACGCTCGGCCGTATATTCCTTATATATAGAGGAGGTCGTGTCATAAGGCTGAACATCTTCCGGCTTCAGATTATGCCATTCAGCATTGGCAGTATACTCAAAGCTTTCGGAGAATACGGTCGGCTCATCCTGCACGGCACGTTTCTCCATATAAAGAGTGCTGTGAAGGCAATTCTGCGGAGAAAACGTATATTCCGGTTCGCTGGCAGCAATAAACTTCACATCCTGTTGTCGTGGCTGGTCAGTACGCGGATAAGGAAGCCAGCAACGAATCAACTCTCCGGCAGGAACAGCATTGCTGTCTACAGTAAGGGTATAGGTGACACGCATTCGTTTGGGGGTGGTAATCGGATTACCACTCTTCTTCACACTTGCAATAACTTCAGGCAGATTTTCCATATTCACCTTTTCACTTCCACTAAAAGAAACACCGTCTTTCGCAGCTTTTATCTTATAGCAGGCAGAGTCCACGCGGAATAAGTTAGGCCCGGCGTTGCGGAAATAACGTTTCTCGCCATCCAGTGTCATACATTCCAAAGCCTTAGAAGCTTCCCATTGACGCATTTGCTCATCAGTAACATCAGGAATATACTTGCGGATGTAGTCTTTCACTTCAGTTTCTGTACGAGAGAAATCGGTAAGGAGACGTTGATGCAGGTCTTCTTCCCAGGTGTAAGGCTTGTTTTCGGGTTTCGTTGTACAAGCAGTGGCCAAGAAGAATAGAGCGGCGGCATACAATACTTTTTTCATAATGATTATTTTTATAGATGATGATGGGACAATACCACTTTATAGTTTCACAACTCCGATACCCGGCAAATCAGGTAGTGTAATCTTACCCTTTATCACTTCCATTCCTTTGAAACGGTCGTTAGCAATAAGCAGATTACCATCCAGATCGGCAAAATCAACTGCAGGAGAGAATTGAGCGGCGGCGGAACATGCACACGATGTTTCTGTCATACACCCCACCATCACTTTCATACCCAAAGCACGCGCCAATGTCACCATCTTCCAACCCTCGCGCATACCTGTACATTTCATCAACTTAATATTGATACCATGAAATGCATCTTTCAAACCAGCCACATCACTCAGCCGTTGCAAAGATTCATCGGCAAAGATAGGCAACGGACTTTGCTGCGTCACCCAGGCAATGTCATCCAACTGGGTCTTAGGCATTGGTTGTTCAATCATTACAATTCCTTTTTCATGAAGCCAATGTATCATGTCGATAGCATAATGTTTATCCGTCCAACCCTGATTGGCATCTACGGCAATAGGAAGACTGGTTACGGAACGAATGGTTTCAATCATCTCCTTGTCATTCTCACGTCCCAGTTTTACTTTGAGGATATTGAACTGATCCGCACATTCCTTCGTTTTCTCACGTACCACCTCGGGTGTATCAATGCCGATAGTGAAAGTAGTAGAAGGGGCTTTGTCCTTATCCAGTCCCCAAATCTTATACCACGGGGCTTGCAGCAATTTTCCCACAAGATCATGCAATGCAATATCTACAGCCGCTTTAGCAGCAGCATCTCCCGGCGAAAGTTTATCCACATAAGCCAGAATATCTTCCAACTGGAAAGGATCAGGAAACTGCCCGATGACATCCTGCACTTTCTTCAGGAAAGCCATTACACTTTCCATTGTACCCAACTCTTTCTGCAGATAGGGCGGCATGGATGCTTCGCCATAACCGGTAATTCCATCATATTCAATCTCCACTTGTACATCAGGAGTTGTGGTGCGTGAGTAAGTAGCCACCGTAAATACATGGCGCAACTTCAACTCATACGGGAAGAAACGCAATTTCATCCTAGCATTCACACCACTTTTATTGATATTGAACAGAGACGGGGTGCTTTCCCCTGCAAATACATTGTTAATAGCCACACTGGAACCTAATGCAGCGAAAGCCGCTGTTTTCAGGAAATCTCTTCTGTTTTGCATATGATTCGTTTTTTAATTATTAGATGATGATGGGAGAATTACGGATTATTCATAATAAGGGTTTGTTGCCGTTGTATTCAGGGATTCTTCCTTATTTATATAAGGTAACACACGCGTAGCAAACAACAGCCGTCCGAGGTTATATTCATCAAAGAGTTCGTCGGCAGGATCAAAACTACTGACATGCACATCTCCCTGTGAATGAATGAACCGTTTATCCCCAATATACATTCCCACATGTACCACACGCTCTTTACGATCTGCCGTAGCTTTACGGCCGAAGAAAATCAAATCCCCCGGTTGCAGGTTACTAAAATCAGGAGCAATATCGATATGCTCGCCCACATAGGCTTGTTGCGAAGCATCACGCGGAATAATAATATCATGTATGAACAGAATGGTACGCATGAAACCGCTACAATCAATTCCTTTGGAAGAAGTACCCGCCCAAAGATATGGAACGCCCATTAATGTGTGTGCCGTATGGATAATACTGGCAGCATCTTGTTTCAAAGAAGCCCGCCATCTACTTTCCGGCATAGAGATGGATTTTGAGATATACCCCGTCCGTCCATCAGGATAAGCAACTTTATAGTAAGCACCTTTGCTTCCCTCCCACTTCAAGCGGTTACCTGCAACCACATCAGAAACAGTCTGGGAAGTTTGATTAGGTTCGGAATACACGAAGCCGTAATGAGAAGTCACCACAATTTTCTCTGTCGCATTCCAGGCATGAAGTTCTTCTTTAGTGACCGGATGAATACCTACACGGTGCACCCAGGCAATGTAATTATCCGGTGTCTGAATGCGATACCAGCCGTCGCGTTGCAACACGCGGATGGGCATTCCCATCAATCCCTGCGTCATCATTTCGGATGAGAAATCCGGTTCTACACGAAGATTGGATACCGATACATTAATGATGCCATATGTTTTTCCTTCCAGCCCAGCCTCATCCGGCAATACCTGCAGACAGTCCATCACTTTATAATTGGCTTTCGACAATCCATTGAGAAGAGCAGCTTTCGCTTCAGGAGAGGTGGTTACACCACGTAACATCACATTCTTACCGGCAAAGGAATAATCTACATCAAAAAGTGCCACTCGTTTGTCCGGAGCATACTGACGTTTCAAACTGTCGGATAACTGTGCCACATCGGCAGGAATAGCCCTGTCCCCGACTTCCGAAGCCACCGAACATAACGAAGCGAAAAAGAACAGGGATACAATAGGAATAAGTCTTTTCATTAGCTAAAATGATTTGGGGGTTATTAAGTATTAGCAAAGTTAGAAATAATTTCTATTTTGGTTATATATTTTCAGGAATATTAAGATATAGTTTTAGAATGAAACCCACCATCTCCGTATCAAGGCCGTACCAAAACCGTACCAACTCCGTATCAAGTCCAAGCGTATAGATACGGAGAAGACACGGAGTAAATAAGACTCAGATATAATGAATATACGGGACCTATTCATAAAGCCTTGAGTACTGAACCAAGCAAACTTATAAGAGGGAATAAAACATTAAGTTCATTTTCTTTTTTTTTAGAATATTCTTCCTTGCATGATTTATAATGTCTATCTTTGCACTCGGATTTAAGAATCCGGCTTTCGGGTGCTTCGTGATATATCTTATCAAACGAGGTGAAAAGGGAATCAGGTGAAACTCCTGAACAGACCCACTGCTGTGAGCTTCATTAAACTTTTCGGATAAATTCTACACTTGTCCACTGTCCGTATAGGATGGGAAGGACTTCCGGAGAGGAAGCGAGTCAGAAGACCTGCCTGCAAAGTCTGCAATCTACAGTTTCGGGGGAAAAGGAACTTAAGAGATTCACATTGCTTCAACTCATATTGTTATAGATATGAGAGGTCATTGCTCTGACTTCGTACCTCGAAACATAACGGAAAATAATTGTGTGTATGCAGAAGAAACGCATTTTGAGGTTATGTTGTGCAGTGCTAATGGTATCATTATCCGCCTGCGAATATGAGGATGATTTTCCTGCCGGAGTGGGCGAGGGTAATATCGAAGCTATTGTTTTGAACGAGGGAAGAATAGGTACGAATATGGGAGCTATATCTGTATTGTACCGTAACGGGATGGTGAGTCCCGATGTCTTTCGTGTTGTGAATAACCGACCGTTAGGGGATGTAGCACAATCTATTACGATGATTAATGGGAAGTACTTCATCGCTTTGAACAATTCTAAGAAAATCGAGATTGTGAATTCCAAGACTTTCGAATCCGAAGGTACGATACTTTATACACAGGCAGGATTACCACGTCAGATTGTGGCTATATCGGATACTACTGCTATCGTTTCCGATCTTTTAAGTAACAATGTCTCCGGTGTTGATTTGCCCAGCCAGCTGGTACGGATTCGTACCGTGCCTCCTTATGGTACTCCCTTGGAATATATCGTTATCAGAAAATGGGTAGAATATATGGAAGTGTCTGAACATAAACTTTTGGGTATTACAGCAAAAGGGGTTTATGTGTTCGATCTGGACAATATTACTCTGGAAGGAAGCCGCATGATAGAAGAAGTCTATAATGAGGAAGTCACTAAAACCTGTAAATTGCTGAAAGACAAAAATGGCAAGATATGGGCTTTGATGAACGAACGTGATAAAGGCAAACTTACTGCTATCCTGTTAAAGTGTATTGATCCGCAGACGGAGAAGGTAGTGACTACTTACAGACTGCCTTTTGTCAGTAAGAATGAAGCCAAAGAAGGGGATGTAACCGGAACTATCAGCTATAACCGGACTGACATGGATGCTACTAAAACTCTGATCTATTTTAGTGTGCGAACCTGCAAACCGGGTCTTCCGAATGACTCACAACAAAGTATTTATACGTTGAATACGGATGATGGCACTTTTAAATTACATCGTCATGTACCTGGAGTAGATATGATGTATGGTTGTGGAGTAAGTCCGCAAGGGGAAGTGTATATCTGCGACTGTCTGGACTATTCGGCACAGCGTGGCTATATTCGTCATTATAAAGAGAGTGGAAATGTTGAAAGTTACCGTGTTGGTATTTATCCCAATCAGGTCTATTTCCCTGAATCATCCGAAGTTCAATAATCTAAGTTTATGAGAAAACTGTTTTTCCTGATAGTTGCCGCATGCCTGCTGGTGACTGATGCGATAGCTCAAAAAAAGGATACGATTGCCTATGGCCTGAATCTGGATGAGGTGCAGATTGTAGCCCGTCGGATACGTCATGCCAATGAAGCAAATGCCGGTGCAAAAGTGACGCATCTTGAGCCTGAATTGCTGCAAATCAATAAAACCCGTTCGTTTTCTGAGTTATTGACCGAAAATTCAGCTACCTACATTAAGAGCCTGGGCACGGGAGCATTATCTACAGCCTCTTTCCGTGGAGGAAGTGCTGCGCAAACCCGGGTCAACTGGAATGGAATCAACATCACGCCGCCGATGTCCGGAGTGTTTGACTTTTCGCAGTTCCCTGTCTTCTTTGCCGACAACGTGAACCTTTATTATGGAAGCAGTCATGTGAAGAGTGGTACCGGTGCTGTGGGTGGGAGTGTAAACATCTTCAATGATCCGGAGTGGGGAAAGGGAGTTACAGGTAAATTTTTTGGAGAATATGGTTCTTATAACACATATACCGGAGGAACACAGATTAATGTAAGTGGCAAACGGGTGGTTTCGAAAACACGTTTGTTTTATCAGCATTCGGATAATGACTATACTTATATTAATAAAGTACTTACTAATGAAGCTTTCCGTGAGAAGCGGCAAGATGCCAAATATTCACAATGGAGTGCGATGCAGGAAGGGTACTTTAAACTGAATCCGTACGCACAACTGGCTGCTGTAGGCTGGATACAACAAGGGAAGCGTATGTTGCCCCAACCATTAGGCATCGTGGGAAAGACACACGAACAGCAGAATGAAACGAATATTCGCGGGTATGTAGGGTTCGACTACGTGCGTGGCATCCATGAATTTCATGTAAAAGGCGCATGGCTTTATTATCGTCTGAAGTATGACAAATGGTTTGATGGCGGGTTGTTCGACCCGGAAGGCAATATCAACTCTTCGCAGACATGGCAGGGGGTTGCTGATTATTCGTGTGCACCTGTTGACGAGTTGGTATTGAATGCTACGCTTACCTATACACACGACTTGGTAAATGTGAGTAGTTACATTGATGTGGATTCCGCTAAGTACCTGATAGACGATGTGTATTATAATATACCGGTACCCGAACCGCCATTGAAGCATCATCGCAATGTATTGTCGTTGCAAGCTTCGGCGAACTGGACATTATTGCCATGGTTACAACTGCATGGACAGTATATGTTCGAGCAGAATAATAGCCGGAACGTGTCTACATGGTCGGCTGGTTTTGCCACAAACTTTTTCGATAAGACCTTCTACGTAAAAGGTAGCATGTCGTATAATTATCGTTTTCCCAGTATGAATGATCTTTATTGGCGTCCCGGTGGAAATCCTGATGTGAAACCCGAAGACGGCTATTCTTATGACGCAGCCATCGGTTATAAGAATGATTTAACCTCCTGGATGACATTGAATGCAGAAGCGTCCGGTTATCTGATGCATATTGACAATTGGATATTGTGGCTTCCAAAAGATGGCAACCAGTGGATATGGACACCTCAGAACAAACGTAATGTCCTCTCGATGGGAGCAGAGTTTACTGGTAAAATGGTGCTTAGCTTTGGAGATTTCAAGACTACACTTTCCGGTAATTTCAGCTGGGCTCGTTCGCGTACGCGGAAGAAGCAGCATGTAGATGATAACTCTTATATGCAGCAGATCCCTTATGTGCCCGAATTGAAATGGAATGCACGGCTGGCGTTCGATTATAAAAAAGCCTTTTGTTCGTGGCAGACTACTTATATAGGTAAACGTTATGTCACAACTGATGAATCTTATTCAACCCGTCCTTATACGGTTCATAACTTATTAGTGGGTTATTTGTGGAAATTAGGGAACGGCATGCAGCTTACTTCGCAAGTACGTGTGGATAACATTCTGAATACCTATTATGAATCGACACAATACTATCCGATGCCATTGCGTAATGTGCTGTGCTCGTTGATGTTTGAATTTTAGTTTTTAATTTTTTATATACTAACAATGAAGAAGAACATTATTTATTTTTTATCATGCCTTGTCCTTACGGTAGGACTAGTATCTTGTAGTGATGATGACAAAGAACCGTTGTCGCCTTTAACAGTTGTGATAGAGGGTGCCGAAGCACAAGAAGTAGTGCAAGGTGCAACTCTGAATTTAAAGGCTGTAGTAGAAGGAAGTTCAGAAGTGAAATACGCCTGGACATTGAATGGTAAGGAAGTTTCTACCACCCCTGCTTATGAGTTTACTGCGACGGATCTTGGAAAAAGTGAAATTCAACTGAAAGTTTCAAATGCGGAGCAAGGTGAAGCAGCAGCCAAGTTAGACCTCGACGTGTATGGAAAGTATAAGTATGGAACCTTTATACTGAACGAAGGTGCAGCTTGGGGAGGTGATAAAGGTGGCTACCTAATCTTTATAAGTCCGGAGGGAGAACTTGTGGAGAAGGCTTTCCAAAAAGAGAACAATGGATCATGGTTAGGCAGTGTTCCGCAGGATGTGTTTATTGCCAACAATAAAATGTATATTGTTTCTCAAAACGGAGGTAACGAGGGAGGCTTTTTAACGATAGTCAATGCTGAAACATTGAAACTGGAAACCGCTTTTGGTGATGAATTGAAGAGTCAGGTAAGTTGGCCTACACATGTAGCAGTGTTGGGCGATGATAACATTTATCTGCGTGATAACGGAGGTATTAAGTTGTTTCATCCTTCTACAGGAGAAGCGACTCTTATCGAAGGAACGAAAGGAGCCAGAAAAAATACGATGGCAGTTGTTGGAGGAAAAGTTTTTGCTTCGCAAAACAAGAATCTTCTTGTCATAGAATCCGGAAAGGATAAAGTATCGGCAACGGTTGAATTTGACGGTAATATTTCGGGTGTGGTAAAATCATCAGATAATAACGTTTGGGTATCGGTTTCAACTGGTAAAATAGCTAAAGTCAGTGCCAAAGATTATTCAATTATAAAAGAAAACGATTTGTCGTCGAATACAGATGCTACAAAAACGTTGTCAGCTTCATTTGCTGCTGCTCCCAGTATAACAGCCAAAGGAGATACATTGTATATGAGTGGTCTTGCTACTAAAATTTACCGTCATATTTTTAGTACTAATGAAACTAAACTGATGGTAGATGTTAAAGAGATGGTAGAAAATGCCAATATCGTTTATAATACAGTTACTGTTGATCCGGTAACGGAAGGAGTTTATTTCAATACGATAAAAGGATATGGAGATAATGTGGGTATCAATCAGATTAGTATATTCGATTTTAGTGGTGCAACTCCTACTTTGAAAGCACATTATAATGATTGTACAAGATATCCGGCTGGAGTCTTCTTTACTTCTAATTTTAGATAACTATGAAGAATAATATTATCTATTTTTTATCATGTCTTGTCCTTGCTATAGGATTGGAATCTTGTAGTAGCGATGATTCCAACGACAATGCTTTACTACTCTCAGTATCCATTGTCGATGGTGAAAAACAAGATGTTGCACTTGGAAAATCTCTCACCTTGGAGGCGAAAGTGGAAAATGGTGAAAATGCTCGTTTTGAGTGGACAGTGGATGGTGAGAAGGTATCAACTGAACTGAAGTATGTGTTTACTCCCACAAAGGTAGGCACCTACGACGTGAAGTTTGCAGCTTATAAGGATAAAGATGAAGCCTATGCCGCTATACTGGTGAATGTATATGTGGCTTATGATGCTGTAAAGTCTATGAGTGATATTCAATTCTGGACAGGAGAGGGAGAATGTCAGTCTGCATTAGGCGTGCAATGGATAAGTGGTGACAACTGGGAAGATCCGACACAGGATAATGTTCATTTCCTGAGTTGGGGGTATCGTTGGAAAGAAAGCGACCAATCTACCGGATATCAGATGATCTTAGCAATTGCTAAAGCAGATCCTCGCTTCTTTGTTGTGATGGGACCAGGTTTTGGTGGTGATGACAGTCGGTCTGTTCGTGGTTTGGGCTACGATGCCAATGGTGATGGTTGTTTTTCTATAAAGAATGAATCCATGTCTATTACATATGATGCAAAGGACTTTACGGATGGGGTAATCTTTCTGAAAGATGATGTGACGGGAGATGGATTTGTATCAACCGATCCTGCCGATTATTGGATGGGTGGCTGGTATGAGAATTATTGTTCGTATTATTTGGGTGATGATGGGAAGAATGTTCCGGAATCATTTGAATATTCTCCATATATGGCAGACTTGCGCACATTAACTCAGAACAGTTGGGATGCTTGGACTTGTTCCTCAATCAATTCCGGTATGATGAATACTTATCCTTTTTCAGAATGGATGGTAGGGGCTCTTGCAAATCCCCAATAATAGATACGAATTGATTTTTCCTGAAATAAATAAAAGTTCTCTCATATCAATTGATAGGGAGAACTTTTATTATATAAACCGCAGCAACTATCAGGGCTACTACAATAATAGCAAAGATAATAAGCAATATTAGACTGTAGAAGAACATAAGTACTGTGGTCCAAAAACTTCTCCACCACGTGTATCCATACAGTTGCTTATAATCCAGGCAGAAGAGGGCAAAGATGAATAGTATGGGCAATTCGTATAAATCGCCTACCTGTGCACTGCCGTTGAAAGGAAGCACAATGATGCTGAGCAAGAGTATTTGGCAAGCGATATAGGCCTGTATAAATACATGTTCTGTCAGATTATAGCGCAGCTTGTTCTTTTTACGACGGAAAGCCATGAGCGTTGCCAGAGCAAAAAGAGGTAACGTGGCAATGATGCGGAATGCCTTGTTGCCATGTCCCCAACTTTTCAGTAAGTTCCATACTTTTTCCAAGAAAGGTGTGTTGTGGATGACTTTTTCAAGTTTATCAAATGCTGAAGACCCATCTTTCAGCAATTCGTCTATGAGCTCATCATCTTCATCGCCATTTATTTTTATGGTGATATTGTCCTTTTTAAAAGAACTTTTTGTTTCTAGTTTTTCCAAATCCAGATTCAGGTCTTTTATAGTTTGAGTCAGAACTTCCTTTTGAGCTGGTTCTTTGGCCTTTTTTATCTGTTTCTGCAAAAGTTCGCGTGTGACTATCAGATTCTTCTTCCGGATTTCCGTAGAATCCTCTGTTCCCAGATTTTCCAGTTTCTTGTTCAAGCCTTTTATGGCCTGGTTCAGAACATCTTTGGTGTGTGAGTCTTCTGTTCCCTCTATTCGTTTTTGTAGTTGTTCACGTGCAGCAAGTATTTCTTGTCTTTGGACTTCCTGTGATTTTTCCTTCTTTTCTTTCAGGGCTTCAGGGTCTACCAGTTGCACAGCCATTATGTAAAGGGCGGCAAGCACAAATAATGTTTGGAAGGGACGGAAATATAAAATTCGTTTGCCAGCAATGAAGTCTCTGATCATGTATCCCGGGCGATAGAGCAGATCCAGAAGGGTACGGCCGAAACCATTATCAATATTAGTGAATCCACCTAATATATTTCTAAATGCATTACTAAAACGGTAGCGTGGAGTATTCCGGCTTTGACCGCAACGGTTGCAATAGCTACCTGTATAGACGGTATCACAATTCAGGCAAATATTACTTTCTTCACTGATGGGCGGTGTTTTCTTTCCTTGTACCATTTTGATGTGTAGGGCGCGAAGGCGTATCTTACAGGGAAGCCACCACGAAGAGTTTAATATTCGATTTGGCAGAATCCTGCGTTTGGTAAGGATATACCAAAGCACCAGAATGAAAGCCCACATAAAGACATTGCTATCTTCTCCTTCTTCAAAAGATAACCATAGTAGCACTGCCAGGATTAATATTTGCCAGATATTGATCATTTTCTTTCTGTGAGGAGTGGGACGTGGGGCAATAACCGGAACGGAAGGTGGATTGACAACCGGATGGGTTGGTTGTTCATCCGTTTCCAAGAGTTCTTCCAGTGAGTTCATAATTTTCCAATGCGGATATTTACTTAATTCTTCGGCGGTAGTTACTCCATGGGTTACACCGGCAAAGTCCACACCTGCTGCTTTGGCTGTGGCAGCGTCCACTGTACTATCGCCAATGTAGAGGGTTTCTGCCTTGGTGACGTGCAACTGTTTGATGGCAAGCAGCAACCCTTCGGGCGAAGGCTTGGCTGTTTGTACATCTTCTCCGCCAACAATAATGTTGAAGAAACTGCCGGGGAAGTGTTGATCAAGCATTTCCTTTATGCGATAGCGGTATTTGGTGGAGATGATACCGATGAATGCACCTGCATCTTTCAGTGCAAGCAGCACGGATTTGGTTTCCAGAAAGAGTACGGTGTTTATTGTCATGTGGGTATCCGCTTCCTTTCTGTATTCACTCTTAAAACCAGCCAGTTGGTCTTCATCCGTCACACCTGTCAGGATGGAGAAAGATTCTTCCAAAGTTTTTCCGATGGTACGTTTAATATCTTCATCGGTTACATCTGTATAACCATGTTGATTGAGCACATTACGGAAACAGGTAACGATGCCGCGAGAAGAATCTGCAAGCGTGTAGTCAAAGTCAAAGAGATAAGTCGTATAGCTCATTGTCGCTTTTTGCGGCAAAGTTATAAATTAATTGGAATTTTTAGCCTATATTTGTTCTTTCGATGAATTTATTTGGGAAACCGCTAAGTGTTTCCGGATGCTGAGTTGTTACATATGCACGTTAACTATGTAGTATTATGAAATTGTCAGAATTGTTTTTACTGGTTTTATTCCTTTTCTCCCTTTCAGCGTGTGTGTCCCAGCAACCGGATACGAAGAGTAAGTGCTATGCCACAGAGTATGTCAACCCCTTTATCGGTACGGATTTTACCGGGAATACGTATCCCGGAGCACAAGCCCCGTTTGGTATGGTGCAGTTAAGTCCTGATAACGGACTTCCGGGATGGGATCGTATCTCTGGTTATTTCTATCCGGACAGCACAATTGCAGGTTTTAGTCATACCCATCTTTCAGGTACCGGGGCAGGTGATTTATATGATATATCTTTTATGCCTGTTACTTTGCCCTATAAAGAAGCGGATGCTCCGTTAGGTATTCATTCTTTATTTTCTCACTCCGAAGAAACTGCCAGTGCCGGATATTATCAGGTTCGGTTGAAAGACTATGATATCAATGTAGAACTGACGGCAACCGAGCGTTGCGGTATTCAACGTTATACCTTCCCCGAAGCAGATGCTGCCATTTTCCTTAACTTGCGAAAGGCTATGAATTGGGATTCTACCAATGATACTTATATTGAGAGAATCGATTCTGTTACTATACAAGGGTACCGCTTTTCTGACGGTTGGGCACGCGATCAGCATATTTTTTTTCGTACCCGCTTCTCTAAACCGTTTACAACAATGCAGTTGGATACTACTGCTATTGTCAAGGATGGCAAACGAATTGGAACGTCTGCTATCGCCCGTTTTGATTTCCATACCACTGCAGGGGAACAGATTCTTGTAACCACTGCTATATCAGGTGTAAGCATGGAAGGTGCTGCCCGTAATCTTGCTGCTGAAACACCGGAGGATGATTTCGATAAATATCTGTCTGTTACCCGGAAAAATTGGAATGAGCAACTTTTTAAAATAGAAATCACATGCGATGATCCTGACGAGAAAGTCAAATTTTATACGGCTTTGTATCACTCTATGCTGGCACCGACTATTTATAATGATGTGGACGGTACCTATTACGGTCCCGATAAACAAGTGCATCAGGCAGATGGATGGACCAATTACAGTACTTTTTCATTGTGGGATACCTATCGTGCCGCTCATCCTCTTTACACTTATATAGAACCACAACGTGTGAATGATATGGTTCAGTCTTTTCTTGCTTTTTTTGAACAGAACGGACGTCTTCCGGTATGGAACTTTTATGGAAGTGAAACGGACATGATGATAGGTTATCATGCTGTACCGGTAATTGTGGATGCTTATCTGAAAGGTATAGGAAATTTTGATCCGAAGAAAGCTTTGGCAGCCTGTGTAGCTACAGCCAATATAGATGAATATCGAGGAATTGGATTGTATAAGAAGTATGGTTATGTACCTTATGATGTGACGGATCATTATAACTCGGAGAACTGGTCGCTCTCTAAAACTCTGGAATACGCTTACGATGATTATTGTATTGCCCGTATGGCAGAAAAGTTGGGTGAAAGGCAGATTGCAGCTGAATTCTATAAACGTTCTCAAAACTATAAGAATGTATATAATCCCCAGACTTCTTTTATGCAGCCGCGTGATAATAAAGGAAATTTTATTCAACCCTTCAGTCCGGATGACTATACTCCGCATATTTGCGAAAGTAACGGTTGGCAATATTTTTGGTCTGTGCAGCAAGATGTCGATGGTTTGATTGGCTTGGTCGGAGGTACGGAGCGTTTTGCCCAGAAACTGGATAGTATGTTTACTTATAATCCTTCTGCGGATGAAGATCTGCCTATTTTCAGTACCGGAATGATTGGGCAGTATGCACATGGAAATGAACCGAGTCATCATGTCATTTATTTGTTTAATGCTGTAGGGCAACCCTGGAAGACTCAGAAATATGCCGCCGAGGTGATGCATGAACTTTATAAGAATACGCCTGCCGGTTTGTGCGGAAATGAGGATTGTGGTCAGATGTCTGCTTGGTATGTATTTAGCGCAATGGGATTCTATCCGGTAGATCCGGTTAGTGGCAGGTATGAAATAGGTACTCCTATGTATCCTGAAATGAAAATGCATTTGGATAACGGTAAGATATTTATGGTATTGGCGCCGGCTGTTAGTAAAGAGAATATATATATTCAGTCGGTGAAACTCGACGGGAAACCTTATGATAAAAGCTATATTACACATGAACAAATAATGAATGGCTCTGTCTTTGAATTTGAGATGGGGAATAAACCGGGAGCAGTGTGGTATGCTATAGAGTGATAAAATGAAGTTGTGGGATTATGGGTGATAACTTTGATTCAACTTATAAACTCCTTTTCCGTAAATACTATGCCAATCTGCTTTTCTATGCCACACGTATTGTGGGTGAGGAAGAAGCAGAGGACGTAGTACAAGATGTATTTGTGGAATTGTGGCGACGAAAAGATACAGTGACGGTGGGAGAGCAGATACAGGCATTTCTGTATCGGGCGGTGTATACCCGTGCTTTGAATGTTTTGAAGCACCGGGACATCAAGAATAGTTACGAAGCTGTCGTAACGGAAATTAATCAGAAGAGGGTTGAATTCTATCAGCCGGATAGTAATGATGTAGTGAAAAGGATAGAGGATCGTGAGCTTAGAAGAGAGCTTTCCGAAGCCATTAATGAACTGCCGGATAAATGCAAGATGGTTTTTAAACTCAGTTATCTGCATGATATGAAGAACAAGGAAATTGCAGAAACAATGGGAATATCGTTGCGGACAGTAGAGGCTCACATGTATAAAGCTTTGAAGTTCCTGCGTGAAAGATTGGGCTACCTCAACTTTATGTTAGTCCTGTTTTTATTGAATAAGGTATAAGTGTTTTTGTCGAAACGATTGTTTTATTAGTATGATGAAAGAAGGAAAAAACAAGTTGAATGAAGAATTACTGGTCAAATTCCTTATGGGTGAATGTTCTGAAGAAGAACTCCGTGAGGTGAACACTTGGCTGAACGAGTCGGACGATAATGCGCGTGAATTGTTCAGGATAGAGGAAATATATCATCTGGGAAAGAATGGCGATTCTACTGATGAGAAAAAAATAGAAAAAGCAGAAAAGCAGTTATTCAAACGGTTGGCACAGGAAGAAGCTAAACAGTTCAAGGTGCGTAGAATGCATACTTGGATGAAGTATGCTGCTATGTTCATAGGAATTTTTTTTGTATCCGGTTTGAGCTATCATATCTATCAGTCTCAAAGTGAAGAACAGTTAGTGGCTGTTGTAGCCCGGGATGAGGTGAAGGAGTTGATGCTGCCCGATGGCACTAAAGTATGGTTGAATAAGCATACAACCTTGAAGTACCCGCGTGAGTTTTCTGAAAATGGAAGAAATGTGTATATGGAGGGAGAGGCCTATTTTGAAGTAAAGAGAAATGTAGAAAAGCCTTTTATTGTGCGAAGTGAAGCCATGCAAGTCAGAGTGCTGGGTACGGTCTTTAACTTGAAGAGTGATCAGATGAACCGTTCGGCAGTAGCTACACTGATTAAGGGAGAAATTGAGGTGAAAGGCAATCACAATGAGGGTATGATTGTGTTGGCCCCGGGACAAAAAGCCGAATTGAACGCTGTAACTCGTCGTCTGGTAGTGAAGCAAGTGGATACAGGTATTGAGAATTGGCATAATAATCAGTTTGTCTTTGAAAATGCCGATATATTTACGATTGCCCGTACTTTAGAGAATTCTTATGGAGTGAAGATTATTCTGGCGCCTGATATGGATGCTACTAAAACATATTCGGGTACACTGAAGAAGAAAAACACTGTGGAGGATATCCTGAATTTGATTAAAAGTACAAATGCAATACCTATTGAATATAAAATTGTAGGAAATAGTGTATTTTTGTCTCCCAAAAAATAAAAGGAAACTTTTGAAATATATAATCTTATAAATATAATAGTATGAGAAGGCTGCTTTTATCAATGTGCTTTTTGGGCTGTGCTCTCTGGGCGCAGGCTAAAGATTTAACACAATACGTTAACCCGCTGATGGGTACGTTATCCAGTTTCGAACTATCTACAGGTAATACATACCCTGCTATCGCACGTCCATGGGGTATGAATTTCTGGACTCCTCAAACAGGAAAAATGGGAGATGGTTGGCAGTACGTATATACCGCCCATAAAATCCGTGGTTTTAAACAGACCCACCAACCCAGTCCCTGGATTAATGACTACGGTCAGTTTTCTATCATGCCGATAGTAGGTAAACCCGAATTTAATGAAGATAAGCGTGCCAGCTGGTTCTCTCATAAAGGAGAAGTTGCATTGCCTCATTATTATAAGGTGTATCTTGCTGAGCACGATGTCGTGACAGAATTTACTCCTACTGAACGTGCTGTTTTATTCCGTTTTACTTTTCCGGAGAATGAACATTCATATATTGTAGTGGATGCTTTCGACAAAGGATCTTATATTAAAATTATTCCTGAACAAAATAAGATTATCGGATATACAACCCGTAACAGTGGTGGAGTGCCCGATAACTTCAAGAACTACTTTGTCATTGAGTTCGACAAGCCTTTCACTTATCAAGCTTCTGTTGCCGATGGCGTTTTGACAGAGAATCAAAAAGAGCAGAAGGCTGGACATGCAGGTGCAATTATTGGTTTTAAAACCCGTAAAGGAGAAATTGTGCATGCTCGTGTAGCCTCTTCCTTTATCGGTTTTGAGCAGGCAGACAGAAACTTGAAAGAGCTTGGAAACGATAGTTTTGATACTTTGGTTCAGAAAGGGCAAGATGCTTGGAACGAGGTATTAGGTAAAATAGAAGTGGATGGTGGTAATCTTGATCAGTATCGTACTTTTTATTCTTGTCTGTATCGTTCGGTACTTTTCCCCCGTGCTTTTTATGAATTTGATGAGGCAGGCAATCCTGTTCATTATAGTCCTTACAATGGTCAGGTATTACCTGGATATATGTATACGGATACCGGCTTCTGGGATACTTTCCGTTGCTTGTTCCCTTTCCTCAACCTGATGTATCCTTCGGTAAACAAACAAATCCAGGAAGGTCTCGTCAATACATATAAAGAAAGCGGTTTCTTCCCTGAATGGGCTAGCCCGGGACATCGTGGTTGTATGATTGGTAACAACTCTGCCTCTGTACTGGCTGATGCCTACCTGAAAGGGGTTAAAGTGGATGATGTGGCTACCTTGTATGAAGGACTTATCCATGGCACAAAGAATGTACATCCGGAAGTTTCTTCTACCGGACGTCTCGGTCATGAATATTATAATGAATTAGGTTATGTTCCTTATGACGTAAAGATCAATGAGAATGCTGCCCGTACTCTGGAATATGCTTATGATGACTGGTGTATCTATCAGATGGCGAAAGCGCTGGATCGCCCGAAGAAAGAGCAGAAACTTTTTGCCAATCGTGCCCTGAACTATAAGAACGTGTTCGATAAGGAAAGCCTGTTGATGCGTGGACGTAATAAAGATGGTCAGTTTCAGGCACCTTTCTCACCTTTGAAATGGGGAGATGCCTTTACAGAAGGAAACAGTTGGCATTATTCCTGGTCTGTTTTCCACGATCCGCAAGGTTTGATTGATTTGATGGGTGGTGAAAAAGTATTTGTCGAAATGCTGGATTCTGTGTTTATTGTTCCTCCCATCTTCGATGACAGCTATTATGGACAGGTGATCCATGAAATACGTGAAATGACAGTGATGAACATGGGTAACTATGCGCATGGTAACCAGCCTATACAGCACATGATTTACATGTATAATTATGCCGGACAGCCTTGGAAAGCTCAATATTGGTTGCGTCAGGTGATGAACCGTATGTATACCCCCGGTCCTGATGGGTATTGTGGAGATGAAGACAACGGACAGACTTCTGCTTGGTATGTGTTCTCAGCATTAGGTTTCTATCCGGTTTGTCCGGGAACCGATGAATATGTTCTCGGTGCTCCTTTGTTCAAGAAAGCTACACTTCATCTGGAGAATGGTCGTTCATTGGTCATTGATGCAGCAAACAATAGTTCTGAAAATATGTATATTGAATCGCTTCGTCTGGATGGAAATGAATATACGAAGAATTATGTGAAACATGAAGACCTGTTGAAGGGTGGTGTCCTGAAATTTGATATGGGTAATAAGCCCAACTTGCAGAGAGGAATACATCCGGAAGATTATCCATATTCTTTCTCTAATGAAATAAAAAAGAAGTAAGTGCTGAAGTTAATAATGTAAGAAAGAAGGGAATAGGAATTAAAACTATTCCCTTTTTTGTTTTAATGAAAAAAAATATCATTTTGTAGTAAGTGTAATTTTACCGACTGTTGTTTTATATATGAAAGTCGGGAGAAAGGGTCTCCTGACAGATTAAAATTAACCAATGTGTAACCTTTAAACTTTGTTTATGGACAACAATCATGCTTTTCAAAGTTCGAAATTTCTACGGGCTTTATTAGTCTTGTTCTTCATGACTGTATCAGTCCAGTGGACTTTTGCCCAACTGAATTTGAACATGTCTCGCACGACATTAGGTACAGTCATCGAACAAATCAAAACTCAATCCAAGTATCAATTTTTTTATGACGACAAACTTGCTGCCACGACAGTGGAAAAAGTCGATGTGAAGAATGCATCTATCGAAGATGCCTTGACTGCTATTCTTAAAGGGAAAAATATTTCTTTTAAAGTAGAAGATAACATTGTTTATCTTTCAGAGAAGTCTCAATCAGGACAAGAAAGTACCCAACAAGGGAAAGAACGTACGATAACCGGTCAGGTATCGGACGATATGGGACCTCTGATCGGTGTCAACGTATTGGTGAAAGGTACCAGTGTGGGTTGCATCACCGATTTTGACGGTAATTTTACGCTGACCACAACAGAAGCAAATCCTGTAATTCAATTCTCTTATGTCGGTTATAAAACACAGGAGATTGCAGCAAAGGAACAGAGTGTTATCAACCTGATGATGGAGAGCGATTCTCAACTGGTAGAAGAGGTTGTTGTAACGGCCTTGGGTATTAAACGTGCCACTAAAGCATTGAGTTACAATGTTCAGGAAATCAAGAGTGATGAACTGACCAGAGTGAAAGATGCTAACCTTGTAAACTCTTTGTCTGGTAAAGTGGCGGGTGTTACCATTAATGCCAGCTCCTCCGGTGTAGGTGGTGCCAGTAAAGTAGTGATGCGTGGTACGAAAGGGATTGATCAGTCCAGCAACGCTCTTTATGTGATCGATGGTGTACCTATGTTCAATCTTTCAGGTGAAGGTGGTCAGGAATTTGACTCTAAAGGTTCTTCAGAAGCGATTGCAGATATAAATCCGGAAGACATCGAATCTATGTCTGTACTGACGGGTGCTGCCGCTGCCGCTTTGTATGGTAGTCACGCTGCCAATGGTGCTATTGTTATTACGACTAAGAAAGGTAAGGAAGGACGTCTGAGTTTGACTGTATCACAGAATACTGAATTTCTCCGTCCGTTTGTTACTCCTAATTTTCAGAATTCCTATGGTACAGGCGATCTTCTGTCCAGTGCAGGTTCTGTAGAAAAAAGCTGGGGTAATAAATTGAACCCTTCCAATTACATGGGATATGATCCGATCAATGACTTCCTGAGAACAGGTGTAGTAGCTACCGAAACCGTTTCTTTATCTACAGGTACGGAAAAGAATCAGACTTACTTCTCTGCGAGTGCTGTGAATTCTGTCGGTATGGTTCCGAATAACGATTATGACCGTTATAACTTTACTTTCCGCAACACTACTTCTTTCCTGAATGATAAGATGACACTGGATGTAAGTGCTTCTTATATCAAGCAGAAAGACCAGAACATGGTGAATCAGGGTACTTACTCCAATCCGTTGGTTACAGCTTATTTGTTCCCTCGTGGTGACGACTGGAATGAGATTAAGATGTACGAACGCTGGGATACTTCCCGTAACATCTATACACAATATTGGCCACAGGGTATCGATACTTTTACAGGACAAAATCCGTACTGGATTGCTTATCGTAACCTACGTGAGAATAATAAGGACCGTTATATGCTGAGCGGTAGCTTGAGCTATAAGATTTTAGATTGGTTGAGTGTATCGGGCCGTGTGCGTGTGGATAACTCTGCAAGTACTTATACGGAAAAGCTGTATGCTACAAGTAATACTACATTGGCCGAAGGCTCTAACAACGGTTTGTATGGTATTTCTAATACGAATGACAAGCAAACTTATGCTGATATCATGTTGAACATCAATAAAAACTTTGGTGAAAATCTTACTTTCCAAGCTAATATCGGTGCTTCTTTATCGGATATGCAACAAGATGTACTGCAAAATCGTGGTCCTATCAGTGAAGACGGTATTCCTAACGTTTTCAATGTATTCCAGTTGGATGACAGTAAGACAAAACGTACGCAGTCAGGTTTTCATGATCAGACTCAGTCTGTTTTTGCTAGTCTTGAATTAGGATATAAGAGTACTTATTACTTGACTTTGACCGGACGTTCTGACTGGCCTTCACAATTGGCTGGTCCTAATTCTACTCAGAGTGCATTCCTTTATCCTTCAGTCGGTGGTTCTGTTATTTTGTCCGAGTTACTGAAATTGCCACAACAAATTTCTTTTCTGAAAGTACGTGGCTCATTTGCATCTGTGGGTCTTCCTTTCCCGCGTTTCCTGGCCAACCCTACTTATTCATGGGATAACTCCAATAAGGTTTGGCAATCCAAACGTAACTATCCGATGTATAATCTGAAACCGGAAAGAACGGATTCATGGGAAGTAGGTCTTACTGCCCGTTTCCTGAATCATTTTAATCTGGATTTGGCTCTGTATACTACTAAAACTTATAATCAGACGTTTGACCCTAAGATTTCCGTATCTTCCGGTTACTCAACATTGTATGTGCAGACGGGTAGCGTACGAAATAAGGGTATTGAATTAGGATTGGGCTACTCTAATGAATGGGGTAAATTTAAATGGTCCAGCAATTACGTGTTCAGTACCAATAAGAATGAGATTCTTGAACTGCTGGAAAACTATGTGCATCCTGAAACCGGAACTGTCATCACCAAAGAACGCCTGGATGTAGGTGGTATGGGACAGGCTCGTTTCATTCTGAAGAAAGGTGGCTCTCTGGGTGATCTCTATTCTACTGCCGACCTGCAACGTGATAGTAACGGCAATATTCTGGTAGATCAGAATGGTAGTGTGACTGCTAACTATAATGCAGAAGATATTAAATTGGGTAGCGTATTTGCAAAATGCAATATGTCGTGGAGAAATGATTTCAGCTGGAAGAACCTGAATTTTGGTTTCATGCTCTCTGCACGTATCGGTGGTATCGTTTACTCTGCTACACAGGCTGCTATGGATATGTATGGTGTTTCTGAGTCAACAGAAATAGCGCGTAATCAAGGTGGTGTTTATGTGAATGGAACGGATTTGGTAAATGCACAGAAATGGTATACTACTATCGGTTCTCAGTCTGGTATTCCACAATATTACACTTACAGTGCTACTAACCTGCGTCTCCAGGAGGCTAGTGTCGGTTATACTATACCGAGAGATAAACTTTGGAATGTGGCTGACGTGACCGTATCTCTGGTAGGCCGTAACTTGCTGATGCTTTATTGTAAAGCTCCGTTCGATCCGGAAGCAGTAGCTTCTACCGGTAACTACTATCAGGGTATTGACAACTTTATGACGCCGAGTGCGCGTAGCTTAGGATTCAATGTAAGATTTAAGTTCTAACAGATTAAAGAAAGAAAAAACAATGAGAAAATCAATTATAAAATTCGCTTTATGCGGTGGAATGTTAGCTGGCATGTTGGCATCTTGCACAGGTGATTATATGGATTATAATACCAATCCGTATGAAGCAACCAAAGACCAGATGGACCGTGATGCCTACTTGACTCGTTCGGCATTGACAGGTATGCAGGGATATGTCATCCCTACGGATGTACTTCTTAATCAGTTTCTGGAGGCCCTTCTGGGTGGACCTTACGGTGGCTATCTGGCGGAATCCAATTCCGGTTTCACGAACCGTTTCTCCAACTACAACCAATCTCAGGACTGGGTAGGTAAATTATATAAAGATGTTATTCCTAATGTGTATGCTAACTATGCACAGTTGGAAGCTGCAACAGAAGATCCCGTTTATTTGTCAGTAGGAAAAGTTGTAAAGGTAGCGGCTATCTTGCGTGTTACAGATGGATACGGTCCTATTCCTTATTCCCAGTTGGGAGCCAATGGTGACCTGACTGCTCCGCTGGATACTCAGAAGAAAGTTTATGAGACTATGTTGAATGAACTGGATGAGGCAGTGACTGCATTATTACCACATCGTACGGAGACTTTTTCATCCAAAGCTGATAAGGTTTATAGTGGTAAAGTGGAAAACTGGATAAAACTAGCGAATTCTTTGAAATTGCGTATGGCTATGCGTATGGTATATGTAGATTCTACTACGGCGCAAGCTAAAGCGGTGGAAGCCGTTGACTCAGAAAGAGGAGGTGTGTTTACATCAAATGATGATAATGCAACCATTCAGGCTACTACTAATCCATTCAGAGTTATTATGTATGAATATAATGGTGGTGACTCTCGTATTGCGGCAGATATTACTGCCTATATGAATGGCTACAAAGATCCTCGTCGTGAAAAATATTTTGTAGAATCTACCTTTACAACAGCCGATGGAGTGAAGAACGGTTATCATGGTATTCGTTTGGGAACTGAACCGCTTCCGAGTGAAACAGCTCATAAGTATTCTAACATGAATGTTGAAGCCAATACGAAACTTGTTTGGATGACTGCTGCTGAAGTTGCCTTCCTGCGTGCCGAAGGTGCATTGCGTGGTTGGAACATGGGTGGAACTGCAGAAAGTTTTTATAAGAAAGGCGTAGAGTTATCATTCAGTCAATGGGGGGCTTCCGGTGCGGATGCTTATCTGGAAGATGGTAGTAGTTTGCCCGATCTGTATAAAGATCCTCTGGGAACTTATAGTTATAACGGTTCTCAGCCGACTATTACGATTAAGTATGATAATAGCGCCGTCTTTGAAACAAATCTGGAACGTATAATTACCCAGAAATGGATCGCCATATTCCCGTTGGGTAACGAAGCATGGGCTGAATTCCGTCGTACGGGTTACCCGCGCTTGATGACTGCTGCCGTTAATAAAAACAAGGCGGAAGTTCCCGAAGGTACTTTCCCACGCCGCTTGCCTTATCCGCAGGATGAGTACAAGGACAATGGTACGAATGTGCAGAATGCTCTGCAAGATTTGAAACCTGCGAACGATAGAATGTCTTCCAAAGTATGGTGGGACTGCAACCCTAACATCTAATAAAGAAAAGAATTATGAAAAATAAAATGAAAAATATATTCATCGTAGTGTCCTGCTTCGCTGCCATAACCTGTTTCAGCGCATGCGACGACTGGACGGAAGTAGAGAATGTGAATATCAATACTCCCGGAATAGAGGAACAAGATCCGGCTGCGTATGCCAAATATCTGCAAAATCTGGTAGCCTATAAAAATTCGGACCATAAGGTTGTATATGCCTGGTTCGACAATAGAGAGAAAACGCCGTTCAGTCGTGGACAGCATATCTCTGATGCTCCTGACAGTTTGGACGTAATTTCCATGATGTATCCGGCAGAACTGGCTGCGTTTGAATTAGTTGATATGCAAACTGTACATGCTAAGGGTACCAAGGTGGTATATACTATCAGTTTTGATAAGATTCAAAAAGAATATACTGAAAAAGTAAAGGAAGGTACGGAAACCGGATCTTTCGATACTTATCTGAAGTCAGAAATGGACAAACAGATTGGTTATGCAGGGAGTTTCGATGGTATGATTACTGAATATAAGGGAAATAATCCTATTTATATGTCTGCCGAACAAAAAGCGGAGGCAAAGAAATATCAGGATATTTTTTTCAGTGCTGTTTCAACCTGGAAAACAGCTAATGCGGATAAGTTGCTGACATTTCAGGGATATCCAGAAAATTTGATTGAGCAGACCATTTTGACTAACTGTAAGCACATCATCCTGGCTACGGATAATGTAACGGATGATGCACAGTTGTCGGTATTTGCCCGTTTGGCCATGGCTGCTGCAGGTGTTCCGACTGATCGTTTCGTAGTTGCAGTTTCTACAGCTTCACTGGATGCATCTGATAAGCAAACCGGATTTTACGGTACCGACCGGGCACTTACGGAAGCAGCTTATTGGACTACAGAACCATCAGATGGCTATACCCGTGCCGGATTGGCTATCTATAATGTTCAGAATGACTATTACAATGCTACTAACACATACCAGTATGTGAAAGAGGCTATTCATATTATGAACCCTGCTCCTAAAAAATAAATCAAGCTATGAAATTAAAAAACTTATATTTATTATCGATCACATTGCTGTCTGTAGCTTTGGCGGCTTGTAGTGATGATACTGAAACGTTTGATAACCAAGTGTATGTAGATGCTTCGGTGAAGACTAGTAATGTTTTACTGAAGAATACGATTCCTTCTGCGGAAGGTGAATTCAGGGTTGCTATGGCTAAGCCGGAAAATGCAGATGTAACTATTTCCTTGAAAGCTGAACCTGCGTTGGTTGATACTTATAATGCTGCATTTTATGACAATGCTGAGGCTTTGTCGAGTAAGCACTATACATTGGAAACTCCACAGACCGTGATTCCTGCCGGATCTGTTCTTTCAGAAAAAGTCACATTGAAATTTGGCAATCTGACAGAGCTGGATGCTGAAAAGGTATATGTATTACCTATAACCATCGATCAGGCTAACGTAGGTATTCTGCAAAGTGCCCGTACCATGTATTACGTATTTAAAGGTGCTGCCCTTATCAATGTAGTAGCTGATCTTACTAAGAATCTTGTATACGTAAATTGGAGTACACCTGAAAAGGCAAATGGTTTACGGAAGCTGACTGTGGAAGTATTAGTAAATCCCAGCAAGCTCGATAAAGCTATCAGTACAGTTCTGGGTATTGAAGGATATTTCCTGCTCCGTTTCGGAGATACTGCGCCGGCAAAGAATTGTTTGCAGATTGTAGGTCCTGGAGATAAGAAGATAAATTCAGAAGATCTGACTGTGGCTACTGGTGAATGGACACATATTGCTGTGACTTATGATGCTGATGCTCAAAAAGTGATAGCCTATTTTAATGGCGTGAATAAATTGGAAGCGACAGCGAATTGGGGAGCATTGGATTTGGGAAAGACAAAAACTGATGAGGGTAATGGCTTCTGGATTGGTCACTCTTATAACCGTGATCGTTGGTTTGATGGTGAAATGTCCGAATGCCGTATTTGGAATAAAGTTTTAACTCAGGAGGAGATTAATGCAAAGAATCATTTCTACCAGGTAGAACCGGGGGCGGAAGGACTGGTTGCCTATTGGAAATTTGATGAAGGTGTAGGTACTTCAATAGCCGATTATAGCGGGAATGAGAATCATGCTACAGCGGTGGAATCGCTTACTTGGACTGCAGTAGAATTGCCTGCGAAATAAATTAAGTTATATTTTAAATAGATGTATATTATGAAATATATGAATCACATAAAATTAGGCTTGTTGGCAGTTACCTTTGCCTGTGCAGGAACTGTTTTCACAAGTTGTGAAGATGACATTACGATCAATGCCGTTAATACAGAAAAGCTGGATACAGTGGACGGCGTATACGGTTATGTCAGATCAGCTGCCGGAGCACGCGAACTTACTTCAATTTCTCTCTTCGGGGATAAATCCGGTACGGGACATCTTTATTTTGAATTGAGTAAAGCTGCTGAAAAAGACATAACGGTTACTTTCAAAGTAGATGCAACAGCGCTTGAAGTTTATAATGCTGCTCATGGTACATCTTATGCTATGTATCCTGCTGATAAATTGAGCTTGGCAAATGGTGGTACGGTGACTGTTAAAACCGGAGAGAAAAAGTCCGGTGCAGTAGAATTAACTATTTATGCCGGAGGTTCAATCGGTTCAACCTATGCAGTAGCGGTTTCAGCTACTGCAAATGATGGAGTGGCTGTTTCAGCTAATAATCAGACTTATATTTATCTGGTGAAGCCATTGGCGGCTGTGCCTGATTCTAAAAAGGGAGATGTACGTACCCTCTGTTTTGTGGAAGTGAATGATGAAAATATCCTGAATTGTGGTGAATATGTAATGAAGGAAAGTGGAAAACCGTTCTTTGATGTAGTTAGTATCTTTGCTGCCAATATCAATGTGGATAGTGAAAGCGGTCGTGTGCATATTCATTGTAACGATCAGGTATCTTTCCTGTTGAAAAATGCGGATAAATTTATCCGTCCTTTGCAGGCTAAAGGTATCAAAGTCAATATGAGTATCTTGGGTAATCATGATGAAGCCGGTATGGGTAACTTATCGCAGGCTGCTGCGGCTGATTTTGCCAAAGAATTGAAAGCATTTGTCGATATTTATGGTTTGGACGGCATTGATTTTGATGACGAGTATACAGTTTACAAAGAGAATCCGAGTCCGGGCTTCGAGCAACGTTCCCGTGAGAATTACTGTCGCTTGATCAGCGAATGTCGCAAGGTGATGCCTGATAAATTGCTAGGTATTTATGAATATAAAAGTAATTTTGAGGATTCTCCAAGCGGAACTGTCGATGGTAAGTCTATTGGCGAATTGGTAGATTATATGTGTTATGGAACTTATCAGAGATACGTTAAAGGACGTGAATCTAATTTCACCGGACTTCCCAAATCAAAGTATGGCCCTTATTCATTGAAGATTAATGAAGAATATAAAGGTGGCTGGACAAGTTTTAAAGAAGAAACGATTCAGGACCTGAAAGATGCCGGATATGGTTTGCAGGTATTCTATAACCCGAAACCACAATTGTATTCTTATGATTATTATTTCACGGCTGTAAGTAAGATTCTGTTCAATGATGAGGTAGAATGGAGTGGTAAGTATTATGGAAGGACGGACTTCACGGCTTCAACAGGGGTTAAGTCTAACTATGAGGCTTATCTGGGTGAATGGCAAGTAGCTTCTACCAGTTCTTTATTCTTCTTTACACCTCCCGAAGGTGGTAATGGCTGGTGGGATTATAATGGAGATCAGACATTTGATATTCGTATTGAGACTAAAGAGGATGGTAAGACTTACTATATCTATGGTTGGGGAGAATATCCTGAAATAACCAATAAATATCCTTTGGTAGCTGAATTTGATTCCAATAATGGTAACTTTACTATTTCCATGCCTCAGGTTATTCATGAAGGTGATACAGAGGATCCCGAAACATGGGAAATGAGATGGGGAACTTATAAGAACGGTAACCAGAATACTTGGAAATACGATACAAATACGACTGCTACGAAGGGAGCATTCGATCCGCTTGGAAATCTGACTCTGACGGGTAGAGGCCAACGTTATGGCATATCTCTGTGCCGTATAGTAGATGGTACGGCAGAATTGCCGGAAGCATATTATGATGCTTATTATCACCCTGGCGCTAATTATAATCTGACTAAAAAGTAAGCTTTTAGCTTTTTAAAAGAGAATGTCTCAAATAATCATGCTATTTTATGTATCTTTGAGACATTCTCTTAACTATCTTGCTGACCGATAACTTCGGACACATGAATTCTGGTGAAACATATTTCCGATAACAAAATAATGAATCGAATATGAGAATACATTTTATTTATTTTATTGTAATTATTTGTCTGGCAAGTAGTTGTTCTTCTAAGCAAAAAGAGGTCTTTTCACCTGATGGTCGTATCAGGTTACAGTTTGCTCTGAATGACAGTAACCGGATGACCTACCAAATTGAAGTTGACAGTATTCCTTTTGTAGCTTCTTCCTGTTTGGGATTCGAAGCAGAGAACGGGATTAATCTTCATAAAGAATTCCGCATTGTAGATATTGATTTCACTACCCAGGATGAAACCTGGGCGCAACCTTGGGGAGAAAATAAAACCGTTCGCAACCATTACAATGAAATGGCTGTTCACTTGTCTGATGCAGCTGCTACCAAACTGATTTTACGGTTTCGTGTATTCGATGACGGGGTAGGATTCCGCTACGAATATGAAGTGGCCGGAGCAGACAGTCTTCTTATCACGGATGAGCTGACTGCGTTCAATATAGCACAGGATGGTACTTCATGGTCCATACCTGCCAATTATGATACTTATGAATTGCTATATCGTACACAGCCTGTCAGCCGGATAGACAATGCCAATACTCCCATGACATTTAAGGCAGGCAATGTATATGCCAGCATTCACGAAGCTGCATTGACGGACTTCCCCGAGATGACATTGAAAAATACAGGTGGTTGCAATTTCAAGTCGGAACTGGCTCCTTGGCCTGATGGCATTAAAGTGCGGGTAAACGGTAGTGTTTTCAAGTCGCCTTGGCGTACCATACAGATTGCTCCGAAAGCTGTCGGTCTAATTAACTCCGGGCTTATACTGAATCTGAATGAGCTTTGTGTACTGGAAACTACGGATTGGATACGTCCAATGAAGTATGTAGGTATCTGGTGGGGAATGCATCTGGGGGTAGAAAGCTGGGTGATAAATGACCGCCACGGTGCCACAACGGAGAATGCTAAACGTTATATTGACTTTGCAGCAGCTAACAACATTGAAGGAGTGATGTTTGAAGGCTGGAACGCCGGTTGGGAAAATTGGGGAGGCTCTCAGGACTTTGATTATACGCGTCCGTATGCTGACTTTGATATAAAGGAAATAGTCCGTTATGCTAAGGAAAAAGGAATTGAGATTATTGGACATCATGAAACGGGTGGTAACATAGTCAATTATGAGAAACAACTGGATAAGTCTTATAAATGGTATGCTGACTTGGGTATTCATAGTGTGAAGACCGGTTATGCCGGCGGATTTCCCAATGGGCACAATCATCATGGACAATACAATGTACGCCATTACCGTAAAGTGGTAAAGACTGCTGCAAAATATCATACCACTCTTGATGTACACGAACCAATCAAAGACACTGGTATCCGCCGTACATACCCCAATATGATGACTCGTGAGGGTGCCCGTGGCATGGAATGGAATGCCTGGAGCGAGGGAAATCCCCCCGAACATCATGTACTTTTGCCATTTACCCGTCTGTTGTCAGGGCCAATGGACTATACTCCGGGAATCTTCGACATACTGTATGAGCGTGCCAAAAAGTCTCCTTATCGCAAGAAGTGGAATATGAAGGATAGTAAGGATTGCCGGATCAATTCTACGCTGGCGAAACAGATCGCTAACTGGGTGATACTTTATTCTCCTTTGCAAATGGCTGCCGACATGATTGAAAATTACGAAGGACATCCTGCTTTTCAATTCTTTCGCGATTTTGATGCTGATTGTGACTGGTCGAAAGCGCTGGCAGGTGAGCCGGGAGAATATGTAGTTATAGTGCGCCGCGCAGGAGACAAATATTTCCTGGGTGCAGCTACTAATGAAGACGCACGTGAGGTTACAGTCAAATTGGATTTTCTGGAAAAAGGCAAGACTTACAGGGCTGTCATTTATGCTGATGGTAAAGAGGCTGACTGGATAACGAATCCTACGGCTTATGAGATTATAGAGAAGCAGGTGACTGCTGAAGACACTCTGTCTGTGGACATGGCAAGAGGTGGAGGACAAGCCATTACCTTTATGCCACTTTGATTATGAATATGTAATACTATTAAGAATATGAAGAAAAACATGAAACTGAATTTTATGTTGATGAGTGGAGTGCTGTTATTCGGAATGTACAGTTGTACCCCGGGAGCGCAGGATTATTCATCATACGTTAATCCGTTTATCGGTACGGGAGGGCATGGACATACTTACCCTGGGGCTGTAGTTCCGAACGGAATGATACAACCCAGTCCCGACACACGCATTTATCAGTGGGATGCCTGTTCCGGATATTATTATGCAGATTCTACTATGAATGGATTTTCGCATACTCATCTTAGCGGCACAGGTTGTGGAGACTATGGTGATGTATTGCTGATGCCTACCGTAGGCAAACAGGATTATCATGCAATGGGAGAAGAGAGTCAACAGATGGCATACGCTTCTGCTTTCTCTCATGACAATGAAGTGGCACAACCGGGTTACTATTCAGTCTTTTTGGATCGTTATCAGGTAAAAGCCGAATTGACGGCTACCAAACGTGCAGCTATTCACCGCTATACTTTTCCGAAGGCGGAAGATGCCGGATTTATACTGGATCTGGATTACAGCCTGCAGCGTCAGAAGAATGAAGAGATGGAGTTGGAGGTAATCAGTGATACAGAGATACGAGGACGCAAGAAAACAGTATATTGGGCATTTGACCAGTATATCAATTTCTATGCGAAGTTTTCCAAACCTTTTACCTATACATTGGTAACCGATTCTATGGCATTGGATGAAGGGGGGCCACTCTTTCCGACAGCTAAGGCTTTGTTACAGTTCCAGACAGAGAATAATGAGGAAGTTCTTGTGAAAGTCGGTGTTTCTGCTGTAGATATGGATGGGGCACGAAAGAATGTGGAAGCTGAAATACCTGAATGGGACTTTAACGGTGTGCGTAGTGCTGCCCGTGAATCATGGAATAATTATCTTGCCAAGATAGATATTGAAACGTCTGATAAGGACCAGCGAGTAATGTTTTATACTGCACTCTATCATACCGGTGTGCAACCTAATCTGTTTACAGATGCCGATGGACGCTATCTGGGTATGGATTTGAAACCTCATCAGGGTAGTGTGGAAGAGCCTATCTATACTGTATTCTCTTTATGGGATACATTCAGGGCATATCATCCGTTGATGACAATTATCGATCCTGATTTAAATGAAGCCTTTATCCGTTCATTAATCCGGAAGCAGCATGAGGGTGGTGTATATCCTATGTGGGAACTGGCCGGAAACTATACGGGAACAATGATCGGTTATCATGCTGCATCTATTATAGCTGATGCTTATACAAAAGGTTATCGTAATTTCGATGTGGAAGATGCATATAAGGCCTGTATCCGTGTTGCGGAATATGATACGACCGGTATTTTATGTCCGCCATTGGTATTACCCCACTTGATGCCTCAAGCTAAATACTGGAAGAATAAAATAGGCTATGTACCTTGCGACAAGGATAATGAATCCGTAGCAAAGGCGTTGGAATATGCTTATGACGACTGGTGTATTTCTGTGCTGGCAGATGCTATGGGAGATGAACCGAATGAGGAGAAATATGCAGCCTTTGCTAAGGGATACCAGGTTTATTTTGATGCCTCTACCCGTTTTATGCGCGGACTGGACAGTGAAGGTAATTGGCGTACTCCTTTCAATCCCCGTTCATCCAATCACCGTAGTGACGACTATTGCGAAGGTACAGCCTGGCAATGGACTTGGTTTGTGCCTCATGATATAGATGGATTAGTGGAGCTGATGGGAGGACGTGATGCCTTTATCGGTAAACTGGATTCTTTGTTTATTGCCGATTCAGCTTTGGAGGGTGATATGGTTTCTGCTGATATCTCCGGTTTGATAGGACAATATGCACATGGCAATGAACCAAGTCATCATATTACTCATCTGTATAACTATGTGGATCAACCTTGGCGGACACAAGAACTGGTGGATCAAATATTACATACCCTTTATTTTAATGATCCGGACGGATTGTCGGGCAATGAGGATTGCGGACAGATGTCCGCGTGGTTCATTCTCAATTCTATGGGTTTCTATCAGGTATGTCCGGGTAAACCGATTTATTCTATCGGTCGCCCATTATTCGAAAAATCTACCATTCAGTTGAAAGATGGTAAGACATTCACTGTCATAGCACATAATAACAGTCGCGAGAACAAGTATGTGCAGAGTATGGTACTGAATGGAAAGAAGTTGGATAAGCCTTTCTTTACGCATCAGGATATAGTAGATGGTGGTACGTTGGAACTGACGATGGGGAATGTTCCTCTGAAGTGAAGCAGAATGATTTAGTCAATAGGTATGAATCAAAATAGTCGTAATCCGATTTCCTGGGTACCCACCGTCTACTTTGCCATGGGGCTTCCCTTTGTGGTGCTGAATATGGTGTCTGTGCTGATGTTCAAGGGATTGGGGATTGGGGATGCACAGATTGCTCTGTGGACATCGCTGATAATGCTGCCTTGGACACTGAAATTCCTTTGGAGTCCGTTCTTGGAAATGTTCAAGACGAAGAAGTTCTTTGTGGTACTGACGCAATTGATTACCGGGGCAGGTTTTGCCCTGGTAGCATTGGCGTTGCATCTTCCGGCTTTCTTTGCCGTGTGTATTGCTTTGTTGGCGGTTATTGCTTTCAGTGGGGCGACACATGATGTTGCAACAGATGGTGTTTATATGTCGGAACTGAATAAGCAGGATCAGGCCAAGTATATCGGTTGGCAAGGTGCTTTCTATAATATTGCTAAGATTGTCGCATCTGGTGGGTTGGTTTGGTTGGCAGGATGGTTGCTGAAAACGGCAATCATTGAAATGCTTTCCGGTGGGGAAGTTAAAGTAAACACGGCTACCTTCAAGAACGATACCGTTAATATCCAAAGCAAAGATGATGTTTTGACATATATGATCCATCTTGGCTACTTGGGATATGACCAGAACCGAAAAACAGCGTTCGTTCCGAATGAGGAAATCCGGCAGGAATTGACACTTGCGGTGGAAAGCAAGCATTGGAATGAGATGTTGCTGTTCCAGCAGGAGTCTGAGAAGTTGCTGGATGCGACATTGGATATGGATGGCGATGCAGTAGCCACTCAGGTTGAGAAAATCCATGATGACTATGTTTCTGCCATCCAGTACAACAATGAAAACTCCTTAAGCAGCGTCTTGGCGATTGCATACCTGAGCGCTATGCAATATTACTTTAAGCCGGTTCGAGAGCTGCCCACAGGCAGGGGCTTCGCAGACTTCGTTTTCGTTCCAAAACCGGAGTACCGAAATGACTATCCGGCGCTTGTTGTGGAGCTGAAATGGAATAAGAATGCGGATACAGCCATGCAGCAGATTCGTGAGAGACAGTATCCGAATTCATTATTGCAATATACGGGAAACGTCCTGCTTGTGGCAATTAACTATGATGAAAAAACAAAAGAGCATGTATGCAAAATTGAGGAATATGCTAAAATACAGAATTAATGATTGAAGATATACAAATACAAATACAAAAACGGACATGGCAGTTTTGCATGTCCGTTTTTGTTTTTGTATAATAAGTATCGGGTATTATGAACCGGTGAGGCTTACAAAAAGCCATGTAAAATTTAATCAAGCTTTAATATTAATCCTAATATACGCTTTACAGAGGTCTCCATCTCACTACGAGAGATTGCACCCTTATCATAAGCCTTCTTTACACGATCAGGATATCCATTTCCCATCTTAAGATCATTTCCGGCTTTTGTCTCCTTGTAATGCTCGCCACAGGTCCACCAGTCGCTTGTGACCATTCCTTCATAGCCCCACTCATCACGCAGTATTCCTGTCAAAAGGTCCTCGCTTTCAGAGGCTCTGTAGCCGTTTATCATATTGTAAGAGGACATAATAGCCCATGGATTTTCATCCTTTACAATCATCTCAAATGCCTTCAGATAGATTTCTCTGGCAGCTCTTTCTGAAACGCGTGAATCGCTGTTTTTGCGGTTGGTTTCCTTGTTGTTCAAGGCAAAGTGCTTGAGTGTGGCACCGACATTGTTTGACTGGATTCCGCGTACCATGGCACCTGCGAGCTTTCCTGTGACGAATGGATCCTCTGAGTAGTACTCGAAGTTACGTCCGCAGAGAGGACTTCTGTGAATACAGATGGCAGGGGTGAGCCACAGTGCAAGGTTGTTTTCCTTTAATTCTTCACCGCCGGCGCGTCCTACAGCCTCTAAAACATCCGGGTTCCATGTGCATGCGAGCAGTGTGGAGCATGGAAACGCAGTGGTGCATATACCGACCTCAGGTGCTATGCGCACTCCTGCAGGACCATCTGCTGTCATGACAGAAGGAATACCGTATTCAGGCATATTTCCGATACCGAAGGTATTTGCAACACCTGTATTTGGCTGTCCGCCGAGCAGATGAATGAGTTCATCGATGGAAAGCTCTGATACAAATTCATCAAGCGTGATACGTCCTTCCACAACATCCATGATGTCGTGACTGCCGTTTTTAGCCATGCCATCGGCAAAGCGGAAGTATGGGATGGCTCTCTGACCGGGAGCAACACCCTCTGTCAGGGAAGGGTCAATGTTGCCAATAGCTGAGTAGTCGGTGTCAACAGGCTCACTTTGAGGCAGAGCTTCATAGCTTCCGTCAGCGAGCATTCTCTTTGGCAGACTTGTAGGAACCAGCTTTGCTGAAAGCTGCTCGGTAATTACATCATGATTTAATATATATGAGTAATCAGCTTTTGTCACGTCACGGACGCTCGTTCCAACGTATATATCATATGAACCGGCTTCAAGTACATATGCAGATTTTTTAACCTTTCCAAGGTCATCATATGACGCCATATCGTTTATTTCCCATGTGAGGATCATAAGCTGTGATTCACCCGGCTGCAGTTCTCTTGTCTTTTCAAAGGCGACAAGCTCCTTTGCAGGCTTGCCAAGCTTTCCTTGTGGTTTAGCAATGTATACCTGAACAACCTCTTTTCCGGAGAATTTACCTGTATTTGTCACACGGACTTTTGCGTAGAGCTTATTGGTCTCAGACGTACAGTTGGAATTCACAACGCCGGCAGAAACAGTCTCCACATCAAATGAGGTGTATGAGAGGCCATAGCCAAATGGGTATACAACCTTCTCGGCAGCTCCCGGAATTGTCTCGAAATAGCGGTATCCGACATATATATCATCGGTATAGTCCACATAGTCTCTTGACTCGTGGAAATTGTAAGTAGACGGATAGTCGTCGAGTGATTTGGCAAATGTATCGACAGTTTTTCCGGAAGGATTGCCATCTCCTACAAGAAGCTCAGCGGCAGCGAGCCCGCCTTCCATGCCACCCTGTAAGGCAAGCAGTGCTGATTGGATCTGATTATCATAAGCAAACCAAGATGTATCAACCATTCCACCGACATTTAAAATCACGATTACATTTTTGAAACTGGCTTTTACAGTGTCAATCATCTCCTTTTCTTTTACGGAGAGACAGAAATCACCATCCTTAAAAAGCTCTGCCGACTTCTCGGTCATCTCGCGTTCGTAGTCCCATAGAGCCTTGTTGTTTGGGTCAATAACACTCTTTCTGTCCCAGCCTTCTCCGGAGTAGCGGCAGATTGAGATGATAGCAGTGTCGGTATATGCCTGTGCCTTGCTTAAAAGCTCAGCCGGTACATCCGGCTCTATAGTCATGCCGGGTACAGCACCGGCTGCATACTGATTTTTAATGTCGTTGCGGTAGTAATCGCACAGCTCCTCAAATATGCTTATTTTCTCTTTTTGGAGCTTAAGTCCTTCGTAGAGATTGCGGATATATGCAACGGTTACATCACCGCTTCCGCCGCCGCCTTTTACGTAATCAATCGTTCCTTTTCCAAATAAAGCTACTTTTGTGCCTTTTGCGAGCGGCAATGTCTCGTTCTCGTTTTTCACCAGAACCATACCCTCGCCTGCTGCTTTTCTGGAAAGTGCGATATGTTCCGCGCTTCCTGTTACCCTTTTTCCGTCTTTTCCCAGCGGCAGAACCGGCTGGTAAAGACTTCTCTGCCATTTACCCATTTTAAGCTTACCTCCTGTATTTTCCGGTGCGC
>OHTD01000096.1_pt1 | contig 44713 bp, 36 predicted proteins | sample 1578871 | NCBI WGS metagenome assembly OHTD01 (sample SAMEA3879574, study PRJEB24766) | human gut metagenome | biome: human-associated habitat; feature: feces | place: USA | collected 1985/1987 | reverse complement strand
TCGTCATCGCCAAGGCGCATACTGGTGTCGATATGTATTTTGCCGAACCCGGCGGCCGCATAGGCACGGATCATATCCGCCGCGTCCTTCATGGCCTCCCGCTCCGGCTTATGGCAGCTGACCAGCGGTCCCAGATGATCCCCGCCCAGAATAAGCTGGGAAGCGGGGCAGCCCTCTTCCTCCACCAAATGGTGAACCATGTCCATATAGTCCTTCGGCGTCATGCCGGTATAGCCGCCAAACTGATTGCACTGATTGGATGTCGCCTCCAGCACCAGCGGGTATCCCCGCTTTCCGGCATGCCGCAGCGCCGCGCGGATGACCAGCTGATTGGAGGTGCATACGGAGAACACCCCGATCTGCCGGCCGGTCTTATTCTCCATTGCGATCTTCTGTAACATTCCCATAATTGCTCTCACAGGCGGATCCATGCGCTTAGCCCATTGGGTCGGTCTGGGTCTACGCCACGTTTCAGCGCCTTATACAGCGCCACATTTTGCAGCAGGTACAGCGCCGGGATAGCCGCCGCCACAGGATCGGTGATCTCTCCAGTGTCGAAATGCGCATCCTCCCCCTCTGCCGCCGCAAAGGGTCCCAAACTGACCACATAGCCGGTTCTTTTCCGCAGATCCTCCAACAGCGCCTGCTCTGTCTGACCCGCGGATTCCAGAAAGGCAAAGACGAAGGTACGCTCGTCGATCATGACCACCGGCCCGTGGCGCACGTCCAGCAGGTTGTAGAAATTGGAGTTGAGACAGCAGATCTCCTTGAAGGCCAGCGCGCCTTCCTCCATCACCCCGGCGGCCTCCGCATCCGCCAGCACCACCACATGATCCCAGTCCTTCTCGGCCAGCTGCCGCGCCAGCGGCAATACCCGCTCGTCCAGCGCACCGCCCATACGGCTGACCGCCTTCAGCTGCTCCTGCAGCCGCGTATCGCGGGACACCAGTGCGCAGATCATCGCCAGCGCGGCAAAGAATGAGCCAATGGTGCGGGTCTGGCACACGCTCTCGTCAAATGCCCAAGGCACACACAGGGACAGGTCGCAGGCGTCGTTGAGGGTGGACGCCGCATTGGCACACAGCGAAACGGTGGATACGCCCTCCAGCTTTGCCACCAGATCATAGACCCGCAGCACCTCGCTGGTCATGCCGGAGCGGGATACAAACACCACTACGCTGCCCTTTACGGCATTCAGATACCGCTCGGTATGCAGCAGCAGATCCCCTGCCGCCACCGCCAGAGAGGGAATATTGCACCGCATGGTGAACATTGCCGCCGCGGACTTGGCCAGGCAAAAGCTGGAGCCGCTGCCGATGAACCACATCCGCCTAGCGCCGGAAAAGGTTCGCAGGATCTCGTCCTCCTTCCCGCAGACCAATTGCAGGCACTTGCTTATGCTGTTCAGCTCATCACGGATTTCTTTTTCAGTATTATACATTCGTGTATCCTCCCAATCTTAAAGGGGAAACGGCGGGCGGCCGCTGTGGGTCGCCCGCCGCGGTCTGTGGTTCTCAGTTGGCAGCGTCGCCCATGATCTCGGTATAATTGTCCTTGGTCACGATGACAGAGCCGAACGGATAGGTGCCGAACTGCTCGCCGTCCTTCTTATACTCGCCGAAGATCTCGGTGCCGTTGACGATATTCTCATACACCGCGGTAACAGAGACCTTGGCCACCGTGCCGGAATCCAGATAGGCGGACGCCTTCACGGGGGAGGACTCCTTCTTGAACTCGTCGGAGGCCAGATAGCCGTCAATACCTACGCACACGGCGTCCTGATCCATGCCGGTCTCCTCCAGGAAGCGAGCCGCGCCTACAACGCCCTCGTCGTTGGCGGCGACAACATACCATGTCTTGATCTCGGGATGGGCGGTGATGGTGGCGGCAGCGGCGTCATAGCCGGTCTCCGTGGAGCCTGCGCCGTAGTCAACGCGGAAGATGTTGGCTGCGGGGAAGTCGGGGCATTTCTCGGTGAAATAATCATACTGGCCGTCGGCGCGGGGAATGCAACTGGTGGCAGTCTCCATGGCCAGGATCAGGAATCCGGTGGTGGCGGGATCCTTCATACCGCCGTTTTCTTCCACATAGTTCAGCAGCCATTCCACCGTTTGCTGGCCGCACAGATAGGAGTCCAGGATCACGGCGGGGGCAATGTGCGTACCGTTGTCGTCGATCAGGGGGACGTCCACGGCGCACACGGGGATACCGGCGGCCGCGCACTTATCCAGAATGGTCTGGCTAAGGCCCTGATCGCAGGTGTTGATGACCAGTCCCTGAATCCCCTGCGTAATGAAGCTGTCCAGCACGTCGATGAGCACAGCGGGATCCTCCTGACCGTCACCGATCAGGATGTCGATACCCAGTTCATCCGCGGTGGCCTTGGCGGCAGTGGATTCCTTTTCAAACCAGGTCTGGGTCAGGTCGCGGTAGATGGCGCCGATCAGGATCTTGTCCGAACCTTCTTCGTTGCCGGATGTCTGGTTGTTCTCTTGGCCGCCGCAGGCAACGAGCGCAAACGCCATTACCAGCGCCAGCAGCAGGGCTATCATTTTTTTCATGTGCACGTTCTCCTTTTTTTATTTGCCATGCTTTCGCATGATCATACAGATTTCAGGCAGCACCGCATCATGGAACAAGCGCGATTTGCGCGCAAATTTTGCGTACTGACGGGACGCGGTTTCGCAGCAAAGTCAGGACACAACATCTCCGCAACGCGCCGCAGCTTTAATTGTGCGGTGTTTCCTTTACTTTGTTGCGGCGCTTCGTCCGGTAGAAGTCCAGCGCCAGCGCAAAGACCAGCACCACGCCCTTGGCCACATTCTGCCAATAGGTCGTCACGCCCAGCACCAGCAGGCCGTTGTTCAGCGTCAGCAGCACCAGCAATCCCAGGAAGGTACCGAACATGGTGCCGGTACCTCCGGTCATGGCGATGCCGCCCAGCACCACTGCCGTAATGGCGTCCGTGTCCACATTGGCCGCCGCGCCCGGTTGGCCGGAATTCATGCGCGCCGCAAGGATCACTCCGCCCAGCGCGGCAATGGCGCCGGAGATCATAAACAGCTGCACCTTGATCTTATTGACGTTGATACCGGCCAGACGGGCTGCCTCCGGGTTTCCGCCCACCAGATACACATTGCGGCCAAACTCCGTTTTGGCCAGCAGAATGCCGAAGACCGCGATCAGCACCACCAGGATCAGCACCGGCAGCGGAACCGTCAGCACCTGAAGGGAGCCCACGGCATTGAGAGACTCGTTGGCGATGCGCACCGGCTTAACCTGACAGATGATGTAGGCAAGCCCCCGGGCGATGGACATGGTCGCCAGCGTGGTGATAAATGGCTGCAGCTTGATCTTTGTCACCAGAAGTCCGTTCAGCAGGCCAAACAGCAGGCCTCCGGCGATGGTGATGGGCAGGATCGCCCCCAAGGGCAGACCGTCCCGCGCCAGAATCGCCGCCAGTACGCCGGAGAACGCCGCCACCGCTCCTGCCGACAGCTCGATCATGCCGGCAATAATCAGATAGGCCTCGCCGATGCACAGCAGACCCACCAGCGATCCGGAGGTCAGGATATTCAGCATATTACGATATGAAAAAAAGTTGCTCTGCAGCTTTGTGAATACGATGCACATGATGATCCACACCGCTATCAGCACGAAGTAGTTGGAATCCACTACTTTTTTTGCGATCTCCTTCAAGGATTTGTCTTTCATTGTTGCGTCCCTCCGGCGTTATTTGTCATCATGGCCCACGCGATAACCGTCTCCTCGGTAGCCTCCGCGGCCGGCAGCTCCTTGACGATACGCCCGCTCTTCATCACATATATCCTGTCACTGAGTCCGATGATCTCCGGCAGCTCCGACGACACGACGATCACCGAGATCCCCTGCGCCGCAATGTCACGGATGATGCGGTAGATCTCCGCCTTGGCACCTACGTCGATGCCCTTCGTAGGCTCGTCCAGGATCAGGATCTCCGGATCCATCGCAAGCCAGCGTGCCAGCAGTGCCTTCTGCTGATTGCCGCCGCTGAGCTCCGCGATCTTCTTGTGAATGGAGCTGGTTTTCACCGTCAGCTTCTCACATTGCTCCCGGGCAAACTGATTTTCCTTCCGACTGCTGAGAAACCACAGGTTTTTCAATTTCTTCAGACTGACGACGCTGATATTCTCCCGCACGCCCTGCTGGGAAAATATTCCCTGATCCTTCCGATCCTCGGTCAAAAAGGCAACGCCCTTTTTCACCGCCTGTCCCGGCGAGGTGAAACGCAGGCACTCACCGTTCAGCTCCAGCTGTCCGCCGCTGATCTCATCCGCGCCGAAAATGCCGCGCATCAGCTCCGTCCGTCCCGCGCCCACCAATCCGTAAAAACCGATGACCTCGCCCCGGCGCAGGGTAAAGGAGGCGTCCTGAAAGCCCCTGCCGGAGTAGCCTGTTACCCGCAGGATGCAGTCCTCCGCCGGAGCGTTCCGCTTCAGCTCGCCAAACACCTTTTCCAACGGGCGGCCCACCATGCGCTGCACGATGGCCTCCTCGTCGGTCTCCGCCGTGACGGCGGTGTGTACCAGTTCGCCGTCCTTAAACACCACGATACGGTCCGAAAGACGGAAGACCTCGTTCATCCGGTGGGATACATACAGAATGATGATGTCCTGCTTCTTCAGCTTTTCCTCAATGATGTAAAACAGCTTTTCCGCTTCCGCCTCCGTCAGCGCCGTGGTGGGTTCGTCAAAGGCGATCAGCTTCGGACGGCGGGAATAGACCTTGATGATCTCCACCATCTGCTGCATCGCGGCAGAGAGGTTTTTCAGCTTCTCCGTCGGTGCAATGTCCAGTCCGAACTCCTCCAGCAGCGCCTTGGCCCTGGCATACAGCGTCTTGAAATCCACAAACGGCCCCTTCTTCGGCAGCGCACCCATAAAAATGTTTTCCGCCACCGTCAGCTCCGGCGCCATCTGCCGTTCCTGATAGATCAGCCCCACGCCTGCGCGGATCGCCTCGTAGGGGGAAGCAAAGTGCTTCTCCTCCCCGTTGATGCGGTAGGTTCCGGAGGAGGGCTGGTAATCTCCGCCCAGTATCTTCAGCAGCGTGGATTTCCCTGCGCCGTTTTCGCCTACCAGCGACAAAACCTGTCCGCTGTACGCCTTGAAGCTGATATGCTTCAGTGCCGCTACGCCGTGGAAGTTTTTACAAATATCTTCAAATTCCAGCCAACCGCTCAATCCTGATCCCTCCCCGCAATACCGGCAAACGTCTCTATGGCTTTCTGATCCGCGCTGAGAATGTCCCAGCAGGCCACGCGGTCGAAATAGCCCGCCTGCTCTACCCGGTGTACGCTGTCCGCAATATCCGTCCGCCGCACCGGAGGCAGCCCTTCCGCCGTATGCAATTCGATCCCCGGCACGACGCGCCCCACCGGCGGGATCGCCGCCAGCTCCCATTCAAAGAAGCCGCCGGTATCACCGTCCATGCCGGTCACCTGTCTCAAATATGCCCGCCGCGCCGCATAGGCCGCCGGCGCAGCTTCGCTGACGGCTCGCGCCATGGCGTCCAGTTCAAAGGACAGCCCTGCCGGTGTGTAGGTATGCCGGTACAGCATCGGCTTGATAAAATCGGCCATCGCCCCGAGCCGCCTGTAATCCTGCCCCACCAGCGGTGCCAGAAACGGCGCGAACAGATCCATCGCCACTTTCATACCCCGGCTCCGAAAACCGCCGCACAGCACACGCACCACGCTTTCGATCCGCTGGCACTTCAGCCGCAGCAGCGTCTCCAGCGCCGGATCCGCAAAGATGTATTGTCCCGCGCAGTATTGGAGCAGTCCCAGCGGGTCTATACAATCCTCATCCGACATACGCGCCGCGATCCGCTGCGCAAGGTCATCCTGCACCTGACGCGGCAGCCCGTTTTCCGCCAGCCAATCGCGGCACTCCCCGCAGGCGCAGCCAAACAGCGCCTCCGCGCCCACGGTCAGAGAGGGGTACCGGATGCGGTCCAAAAACATGCCGTCAAAGGCACATCCCGCAAAATCACGGTCGTATTTCTCCAGCAGGCGCTGCGCCAGCCCCGCCTGCGAGGGGCAGCAGAAATCAAATGTCTCGTCTCCGTCAAATACCCGCGCGCCCAAAGGCGCGCCGGTCAACAGACCGGTCTGGCGGCGCAGGCCCTCCCGCAGCGTATGCTCGGAGAACACGGGAAACCACAGCCACAGCTCTGCGCCGCGGCGGTGCAGCGCTTCCCCCAGCTCCCGATACAGCGCCGGATCCTCCGACCATCCCACGATCACAGCCTGTACCGGTACGTTCCGCAGTCTGCGAAGAATATCCTCCGCGGCAACGCCACGCCCTGCCGCGCCGCCGGTAAACGCCTGATAGTATAAGCCCATCCCCGCTCACGCCTCCTTTTCCAGCAGCCGGGCCGCGGCCAGCGCCGCACCCTCCTCCGGCGTATACAGCGGAGAGTTCGCCACGCAGCCGGGGATCGCCTGCCGCACCTGCCGAAGGAAGGGCTGCAGTAAAAAGTCCCTGACCTGAAATACGCCGCCGGAATAAGAGATGTGTACCGGCTCCTGAAAGTACAGCTTCCGGTACACCGCCGCTGCCGTCTCACACAAGTGGCCGGCCGCCTTTCGGTACAGCGCGGCGGCGCTGTTGTCTCCGGCCTGAGCGGCCGCCAGCAGCAGCTCCTGCGTTTTTGCCAGCTCCGCCCGGTTTCCCGCGCAGCGCCGCGCATAATAGTCGATCACATCCGTATCCCGCCGCAGTCCCAGTCCTTCCCGAAAGATCTCATAAAATGCCGTGCGGGGTGCGCGGCCGTCCATCTGCCGGGCAAACGACTCACGCCCCAGCCATACGCCGGAGCCCTCATCCGAAAAATCATGGTGCCATCCGCCGCTGCGGGCGGCATGCCCTTCCTCGTCTTCTCCATAGGCGATGGCTCCGGTTCCGGCTACCACATTGATACCGGCCTTCAGTCCAAACGCACCGGCAAAGCCCACATAGCAGTCGTTCTCACACCGCACCGCGCCATTGGGAAACAGCTGCCGCGTCCGCGCCGATACGGCGGCGTCCAGCTCCGGATACTCGCCGAAGCAGGGAATGCCGATGCATACGGCGGCCACGCGCTCCGCCGTCACACCCAGCTGTGTCAACGCGGCCAGCAGACCGGCGGCATAGCCCTCTACGCCGTACTCCGCGGGATCGATGCTGCCCACGCGGCACGTTCGCGTCTCTTTTCCATCCACAGTACGCAGCAGAACTGCCGTCTTACTGCCGCCGCCATCTATCCCTGCGATCCATCTCATAGCTTCTCTCCGCGCAACTTCTCATATCCTGTGTTATCTTGTATTATCCTGTATTTGATAATACTGTTTTTGGAGAAAAATGTCAATACTCATCTGCTGCCGGCAACGCCAAAAGAAGGAAATGATTTCTGTGCAAAACTACCAAACCGCCTTACCGGGAGCGGGAAAATGAAATCCAGCGCGCATTTACGCCCCAAAACAGGCAAAAAACTATGCAAACGCCCCTGCTTCTGCTATTATAGAAGAAACGGTGGTGTTTACATGGAAGGCTGGAGAAAAGACGCACGGCATGAGCCAATCATCGTAGATTTGGAGGCGCTGGTGCCAAAGGAGCATCTGCTGCGGAAAATAGAAAAGGTCATGGATTATGAGTGGCTGTATGAACGGCTGGACCCGTACTACTGCCATGACAATGGCCGTCCCGGCACAGATCCGGTTGTGCTGGTCAAGATGGTACTCATTCAGCATTTGTTTGGGATACCGTCTCTGCGGCAGACTTACCGGGAAATTCAGGTGAATAATGCTTACCGTTGGTTTCTTGGGTATGGATTGCTGGATAATATCCCCCACTTTGCGACGGTGAGCTATGCCTTCTGCCAGCGCTTCCCGGATGAGCTGACCAGTGAGATATTTGAGCAGATGCTGATCAACAGTCTGAGAACGTATCGGATGTTGGAAAAGTACATGAATAAGCAGTAAACAGAGAAGGCCATCGGCAAATAACCGATGGCCTTCTACTTCTCTCTGCGTCCAAAGACAGATAAAATGCCATCTGCCCTTTTCGCCCATTCAGCCTTTTGCAGAAGTATAACCATCCGATCTTCTATACCGATTTGCAAAAAGGAGTGTGTACATATGAAAACACTGATCTAGGCATCCACTTTGAACGCATTGATGCTGGGTAATTTTGATGAGACCGTCAGCGTGAAGGACTTTCTTCACCACGCCGATACCGGTATCGGTACCTGCGCCGGGCTGGACGGCGATGCCGTCTTTGAGGACGGCGTGGCCTACAAGGCTACCGCAGACGGCAAGGTCGTTGTCATGAAGCCGGAGGACGGCGTAGCCTTCGGCACGGTGGCCAAGTTCGATGAGAGCGTTCCCGCCGTGGAGCTGCGGGGTATCGCGGACATCGAAGCCATGAAGAAAGCGTTAGCACCTTATGTGGAGGGCAACCAAAACATCTTTTACATGATCAAGGCCACCGGCGAGTTCAAGACCATGCACGTCCGCAGCTGCTTTGCCAGCCAGAAGCCCTATCCCACCCTGTCTGAGGTGGCCAAGGACCAGCGGGAGTTCCACTTCGCCAACACCTACGGCACCGTTATCGCCGTCTGGTGTCCCCGGTATGTGAACGGCATCAACCTGCCGGGCTGGCACTTCCACTACCTCAGCGGCGACAAGACCCAGGGCGGCCACATTTTGGGCCTGTCCGCCGATCACCTGACACTAAAGATCAACCAGATCGAACGCTTCGACCTGACACTGCCCCGCAATCCGGAGTTTGCCCAGCGCGACCTGTGCGAGGATCTGAGCGCCAAAACCGCCGCCGTAGAGGGTGTGAAGAAGTAAAGCGGTATTTCTTTCCTCAAATATATCCATACGAAAAGGACTGGCATGCGAACGCGTGCCAGTCCTTTTTGTGTACAGCATCTTCTTTCAGCGGCACAGTCGTTGCTGTTTGTGCTAACGGTCATGTACGATCGTACTCATCGTGTGCGCTTACGCTTAGAACGGCACACCGCTGCCGCGGCCAACAGCGTTCCGGATGCTACTGCCGTTCTTGCATTTCTTTGGCAAGGAGTTGCTATTTGCCGCGCATCTTCGTCAAGAGAATATATGCATGATCGTTTTTGGACAGGGCGCATCGCAGAACACGTTGCGGTGGGGCAGAACTTGTGCTATACTTGGAGCATAATTGGCAAGGAGGGGGACTTATGAGGAGAATTATCTGTATCATTTTAGCCTTTACCATAACACTGCTGTGCGGCTGCGGCAGTAAAAGCGGCGGAGATGACGCACAGGACGGCGGAAACACGCAGCAGGAAGAATTCGTCATTACGCCCATGGCGTCCGGGCTGGAGCTGGAGTCATATAGCTGTGCGGATTTCTCTATGAGCGTTCCGGAGGGCTGGATGGTGGAGGCGGCCACGTCCAACGCGGGTATGTACCACGCTTTGCGGGCTTATGACCCCGCGTGCATGGTAAATCAGATTTTGTATATCTTAAAGGCAGAGCCGCTGTTTGCGGATGACTTCCTGAAGCAGAATTATACATACTGGAACGCTGCCTACGCAGCGTTCCCCGTAATGGCAGAGGAGTCCGTGAAGGGTTACTTCGACGTGCTGCCGCAGTATCTGTCGGCGGTTGCCGCAGAGCCGTTTTACAGCAGCCTCCACTTCCCGCAGTATGAGGATTTCACGGTGACAGAGACCTTTGACGCGACCGGTTCTTTGGGTGGAACAGCCGGCGTGCTGCGTGCGGAGTTCACGCAGGACGGCGTCGAGGCGGAGGGTATGTGTTCGGTGGAGCTTGTCCCCTTCCCCATCCCCGGCCTTGGCGGGTACTACATGGCGTACAGCACCACCATCGTCTCCGCTGAAAAGGGGATGTTCCAGAACTGGGAGGACATCCTGACACGGAGCTTGGGCAGCCTGGACTATTCCGGCAGCTATACCTCCTCCGCCATGGCGCAGAGCGACGCGGCGATGCGGCAATCCCAGCAGTTGAGCCAATCCGCCAATGAGATGCAGGATGCCATCATGTCCTCATGGGAAAACCGGAATACCAGTCAGGACATCATCAGCCAGAAGCAGAGCGACGCCACCATGGGCTTTGAGCGGGTGATGGACACAGAGACCGGCGAGATTTATCAGACGGACGACGGCTTTACCGACTGGTATGACGGGGAGAGGTATACGGCTATCACGGACGATCAGTATACGGAGGCCGTTGTGGGTCGGTTCTCGTGGAAGTAAGGAGGACATTTACATGAAGAAGATTTTTGTGTTGCTGCTGGCCACAGCAATGATTTTCGCACTGGCCGCCTGCGGCGCAACGCCCAATGGGACAGACAATAACAACACACAGGATGACCATCAGGCCGAGACGCCCGACGCGTCTTATGAAGCACCTCAAATCACCGAACTGTATAACGAGGACTTCGACTATACCGACGGCGTGGGCAACAGCGGCCACTATACCTACCATGTACCTCAAATCGAGGCCGATACCCAGGGTGCAGAGGCCATCAACAAGGCCATCTCCGATGCGTACACCCCTATCGTGAATGGCGTGCTTGAAGATGTCTCGGATAAGGTCAGCCTGTCCTGTTTCTATGTGGCATGGGAGTCATATCAGTATGAGAATATCCTGTCGCTGGTCGTCTCCTGCGGTTGGGATGCCGATGTGAACGAATACAATGTCTATCTGTATGACATCGCCAGTGGCCAGCAGCTCACCACAGCGGACTTGCTGAAGGCACTGGATGTGGATGAGACAGTCTTTCTGGAGGCGGTACGCCGCGCTGCCGCTGTAAAGTTCGACACACAGTATGGAGCAATTGCGGGCGGTGATACGGATGAGTTCCTGACGGAACGCCGCGATTGGACGCTGTCCGATGAGAACATCAGCATGGACGTCCGCACATACGCTGACGGTGACGGAAAGCTCCACGTGGTCTTGCCCATCGGCTCTATCGCCGGTGCAGATTCTTATGAGCAGGTACTGTCGCTGGATGACATCGGCGAGTAAACACAGCTCTCCCGACACCTGAAACAAAAAAGCGCTCCTGCGAGGTCGATCCTCGGAAGCACTTTTTCAGCGCCGTATACTCGCCCAGCACCAGCAGCGTCAGGCTGCTGTCCAGCACGGTTTCCGGCGAGATGGTCACGTCGGTTTTGTCGCTTCGCTTCACGCCGAGGATATTGACGCCATACTTTCGGCGGATGTCCAACTCACCGATGCTGTGCCCCTGCCAGCTGTCCGGGACGGCGACCTCGATAATGGCGTGCTTCTCGTCCAACTCTATGTAATCGAAGATGTGGTCGGCGGTGTACCGGATGGCCGCCCACTTCGCCAGCTGCTTTTCCGGGTATGTCACCGCGTCCGCGCCGTTGCGCAGCAGAAATTTTGCCTGTACATCCCGTTCGGCGCGGGACACCACATATTTCGCCCCAAGCTCCTTGAGCAGCGACGTCGTTTCCAGCGAGTTCTGGAAGTCTCCGCTGATGGTAACGTAGCAGACATCATAGTTTCCAACGCCCAGCGAGCGCAGAAAATCCACGCGGGTGCTGTCACCGATCTGCGCGTTGGTGACAAAGGACATACACTCGTTGACGCGCTCCTCGTCCCGGTCCACCGCCATGACCTGATGCCCCAGCTCGCTCAGCTGCATGGCAAGGTGCCGCCCGAAGCGGCCGAGTCCGATCAATAATACGTTTTTCATCGTGCGCTCCTTTCAGCCTACGGTGATCATTTCCTTCGGATACCGGGCATAGGTCAGATCATGCCCGGAGAAAGCGGCGTAGATCAGGGTAAGTCCCCCGACACGCCCGAAGAACATCAGCAGAATGAGAATGCCCTGCGACAGCGTACCCAGCTGCGGCGTCAGCCCCAGTGTCAGCCCTACCGTTCCGGCAGCGGATGCCGTTTCATAGAGACAGGCACCGAGAGGCAGGTTCTCCGCCGCACTGATGACCGCCGCACCCGCGAAGGTCAGTCCCAGATACAGCAGCAGGATGGCGGCGGCGTTCCGTACAGCGGAGGGCTCCAGCCTGCGCTTAAAAAGCTGTGGGTCCTCCCGCCTTCGGAAGGCAGCGACCGCGTTGGCCGCCAGTACAGCCAGCGTCGTGACCTTCATGCCGCCCGCGGTGGAGCCGGGCGCGCCGCCGGTCAGCATCAGCAAAATCGTGACCGCCTGTGAGGTGTCGCTCATTTTCGTCAGGTCTGCGGTGTTGTAGCCCGCCGTTCGCGGCGTGACCGCCTGAAAGATCGACGCCAGAACGCGCTGTCCTGCGGGAAGCTCTGCAAAGTCTGTCAGGAAGAAGAGCAATGCCGGAAGCGCGATCAGGATGGCAGTTGCGCTCAGAATGACCTTGCTCTGCATCCGGTACCGCCGCAGGTGCAGCCGGTGGGTGCAGACATCGTCCCACGTCAGAAAGCCGATACCGCCCACGATGATCAGCAGCATAATGACGATGTTGACCAGCGGGTCGGATATGTACGCCGTCAATGAAGGGTAGAGCGTATCCGCCCGCCCCAGAATGTCAAAGCCCGCGTTGCAGAAGGCGGAAACGGAGTGAAATATTGCCATCCACACGCCCCGCAGTCCATAGTCCCGGCAGAACACCGGCAGCAGCGCAAGAGCGCCGACCAATTCCACAAAGAACGTTCCCTTGAGAATAAACCGCGTCAGGCGCACGATGCCGCCCACCACCGGAGCGGAAATGGCATCCTGCATGGCACTGCGCTCCTTCAGCGAGATATTCTTGCCGGAGAGCATCAAAAACGTTACAGCCGCCGTGATGACGCCTAAGCCGCCGATCTGGATCAGCAGCAGGATGACGGTCTGACCGAAGCCGGACCAGTAACTGCCGGTGTCCTGCACCACCAGCCCCGTTACGCAGACGGCGGAGGTAGAGGTAAACAACGCCTCGTGAAACGGCGTCCATGTGTGGCTTGCGGTGGCGATGGGCAGCATCAACACCAGCGCGCCCAGCAGGATGACGCTCGCAAAGCCGAGGATCATGATCTGGAAGGATGTCAGATGGTGTTTCAGATGAAAACCGGATTCTGTCACGGGACTCACCTCCTAAAATCGACTGCGTTCCCAATTTCGCGTACAGTATAGCACGGTTTTCGCGTTTCGGCTATGCACATTTTGTTAAGATTTCGGCTCAGAACGACCGGGATCGACTGTGAACCTTTCTTTAATTTTTGCGAAAATCGTTGCATTTTCTTTACAATTACAGTATGATATGCCTCGCGCCAATATTTTGACAAATTTCGCAGGCTTTTCTCCGAGAAAAAGTCTGCTGCGGGAGATATATATGCTGAAAACAAAATCCAATGAGATAACAGACACCCATCAGGCGCCTTGCGAGGCGCCTGAAACGGCGGAGGCCCTCCGCCGCAGCATGTGGCAGGCGTGGCTCCGCAGCCTGCTGCTGTTCTGCTGCGCCAGCGTCTATGTGGAGCTGTGCCTGCACCTGTGCGTCTACCGATCGCTGGACAGGCGGGCGGTCTATCTGGTGCTGTTCGGACTGCTGGGCGGCACGGTCTGCACACTGCTGACCACGCACCTGCCCAAGATCGCCCGGCAGATCGTGGGCGTGCTTCTGGTCGCCGTGCAGGTGCTGTTTGCCGAGGTGCAGCTGATGTACCACGCCATTTTCGGCAACTTCATGCCCATCAGTCAGGTGAGCATGGGCGGAAATGTCATCACCAATTTCGACTCGCAGATCCTGTACAGCATCGGCAAGAACATCGTTCCCATCCTTCTGCTGCTGGTGCCTCTGATCGTGACGATCCTCTGCCTTGCTCTGCGCAAGCTCCGGGTGCTGACCGTGCGGCTCAAGTGGAGGCAGGCGCTGGCGACGCTGGGCATCCTGCTGACGCTGCTGCTGGCCACCACGGGCATTATGTACGCCGGGCGGGACAAGTCGTTCTCCGTCTACAAGACCTTCACCAACGTGAACACCTCTACCGACAGCAGCTATAAGAGCGTGGGCATGCTGGCCACCACGGTGCAGGAGCTTCGCTATATGGTCTTTGGCAGCAGCGGCAGCGTCATCATCACGCCGTCCTCGCTGGGTACAGACACCAGACGGCTCTACAGCAGCAATTCCTACAATGTGATCGAGAGCATCGACTTTGCAAAGCTGGCGGAGTCTGCGGATAACATCATGTGCAGGACCACGGATGAGTATCTGGCGCAGGTGGTCCCCACCCGGAAGAACAACTACACCGGGCTTTTGCAGGACTACAACCTGATCACCATCTGTGCCGAGAGCTTCTGCCCCTGGTTCATCAGCGAGGAGCTGACGCCCACCCTGTACAAGCTGTCCCACACGGGCATCATCTTTGAAAACTACTACGGCACGTTCCAGTCCGTCACCACCAACGGTGAGTACACCATGTGCATGGGGCTGTATCCGGATATGTCCCGCACTAAGACGGATTCCAGCTTCAACGTGGCGGGCACCAACTATCTGCCCTTCTGCCTGGGCAACGCCCTAACGGAGAAGGGATACCAGACCTGGGGCTATCACGACTACATCGGCGATTTCTACAACCGGAACATCACCCACGCCAACATGGGCTATACCTTCAAGGCGGCGGACTCCGGGCTGGATATAAAGATCGACTGGCCCTCCTCCGATCTGGAGATGATGGAGGCCTCCGTGGACGACTACCTCAACAGTAAGACACCTTTCCATGCCTATTACATGACCTTCAGCGGCCACTATCAGTACAACTGGGACAACGCCATGAGCGCTAAGAACCACGACGCGGTGAAGGATCTGCCCTACTCCGAGCCGGTGAAGGCGTATATTGCCTGCAATCTGGAGCTTGAAAACGCGCTGACCTATCTGCTGCAGCGGCTGGAGCAGGCGGGCGTGGCCGATAAGACCTGCATCGTACTGACCAATGACCACTATCCCTACGGTCTGACGGAGGATGAGTACAACGAGCTGGCAGGACGGGAGATGGATCTCACCTTTGAGAAGTACCGCAACAGCTTCATCTGCTATGTGCCCGGCCTGTCCGAGAATATCGTGGTGGACGAGTACTGCTCCACGGCGGACATCCTGCCCACGCTGCTAAACCTGTTCGGCGTGGACTACGACTCCCGGCTGCTGGCGGGCACCGACGTGCTGTCCAACGGCGTACACATAGCGGTGCTGTCGGATAAGTCCTTTCTGACAAAGACCTTCCGCTATGACGCCGGCACGGAGACGGTGATCCCCGCCGACGAGAGCATCGTTATTTCTGACGAGCAGCTGGAGGCCTACCGGCTGTATGTGGACAATAAGTTCCAGATGTCCAGCAACATCGTCAACAGTGACTACTACGCCCACGTTTTTGGCAAGGCGTCCAGCGGCGGCACGCTGGAGGATACGGTGGTGTTTACGGACATCACAGGCATTTTCAACCAGGCCAGCGTCCTCTATATGTACCGCAACGGATATATAGACCCGGAAACGCCGGACACCTTCGGCGGAAAAGCCACGGCAAAGGTGGGCGAATTCGTGGATGTGCTGTACCGCATCTCCCAAAGGCCGGAGACGGACAACACCGCCTTGCCGCCCGACTATGAAAACGAGACATTCAACGGCTCCGCCTGCCCCTACTACGACGCCGTGTGCTGGGCGTATCAAACGGGGCTGCTCCGTCAGGGCGATCTGCATACGGCCTATGACGACGACATGGATTACCAGACGGCCTGTCTGCTGATCTATCGCTACGCCGCCATGTCCGGCATTGACACCCGCGTAGATCAGGAGCTGCTGCGGCAGACCATGTGGGGAAATCCCCGGCTCAGCGGCGAGGTCGTCAAGGCCATGCTGTGGTGTGACGATCGGGATATCACCACCCGCGACAGCGGACTGAGTGAGCTGCTGGCGGCCTATGACACCCATATCAGCCGCTATCAGATGACCTCGTTCCTGTTCTATCTGTGCACCTATGAGCTGAATTCGCGAAACGAAGCATAATGCAGCGTTTTGCTTTCATAGACAATGCAAAACGTTTTTTTGCCCGCGCGTGACGTTGGCATCCTTGCTTTTTGACAGGACGTAGAATATACTGAAAACAAAAAAGCCGAGGTATGCACATGAACCTGTTGATGACATTGGACCGGAACTATGTTCCGCAGCTGAATGTAATGCTGTTCTCCGCGCTGCATTGCGACAGTGCCGCGCATTTTGACGTGTACCTGCTGCACGACGAGGGACTGTCAGAGGAGGATGTGGCGGGAACGCGAGTACTGCTGGGGCAGCGGGGCGAACTGCACCTGATACGAGTGAACGAGGACGGTCTGGCGGACGCGCCGACCTCCGACCGCTACCCAAAAGCCATTTACTATCGTATTTTTGCGGCCAAATATCTGCCGGACACGCTGGAGAGGGTGCTGTATCTCGACCCGGACATCGTGGTGCGCCAGAGCCTGCGGGAGCTGTATGAGATGCCGATGGGCACGGCGTTTTTTGCGGCGGCCACCCATATCCGCGGCTTTCTGCACCGTTTCAATGAGCTGCGTCTGGACATGGACGAGGACAGTCCCTATATCAACTCCGGCGTCATGCTGATGAATTTGCAGGCACTGCGGGCAGAACAGGATACGCAGGCGGTATTCGACTACATGGACGCCCACAAGGGGCGGCTCATGCTGCCGGATCAGGACATTATCAGCGCCCTGTACGGCCAGCGCATCCTACCGCTGGATCCTATCCGCTACAACATGACGGAAAAGCTGTTCGCCCTCCACCGGCGCAACGGGGACGGCATGACGCTGGAGGACGTGCGGCAGCAGTCCGCGGTCATCCACTACTGTGGGCGGAACAAGCCCTGGAAGCCTGGATATATGGGGGAATTGAACGTGTTTTATAATGAAGCAGTCTCTCAAATGTCAGAGAACGGTCATCATTGAATTATTTTTGTATCATATATGGCAATAAAGTGCGGCAGTTCAGCAACTGAACTGCCGCACTTTTGCATCACCCCACGCGGCGTCGAAGCTGATGGCACAGACCTTCTGGCTGCGCTCCACAGAGTAGATGGGCAGCTGCCGAGTCGTGGCCGCAGCGCTGACAGATGCCGGATAATTCACCACATAGAAGATCGCCGCCGCCAGCACCAGCGCCGCACCGCCCACCATGTACCAGCGCCGCAGGAGGAGTATTTTGATCTTGCTCATAAAACGTGCGCCCCTTTCTGTTTTTTGCCCTATCCTATGCCGCTCCCGGCGGAAATATATCCCGCGGCGGCGCCTCGCAGCCTGCCGGCCGCACAGGGAAAAGGACCGTCCGCTTAAAACGGGACGGTCCTTTGTATGGAGGGGGCGGGGCACAAGGAGTAAGCGCCGCCGCGGAGGAAGGTAACTTATTTACGCAGGAACAGGTCGATCTTAGACTTGGCGCGGGCCTTGACGCTGGCTTTACCGGCCTTGACCATCTCGTAGTAGTCGCCATTGGCAGAGCCGCTGAGCAACCCTTCCACATAGGCCATGCGGATCTCCGTAGCGACATTGATCTTGCGAATTCCGATCTCAATAGCGGTCTGGATCATATCGTCAGGGATACCGGAACCACCGTGCAGCACAAGGGGCACATCGGTGACGTCGCGGACCTCCTGCAGGCGCTGGAAATCCAGATTGGGACGGCCCTTATACAGGCCATGTGCATTGCCGATACCCACAGCCAGCGCGTCCACCTTGACCGCGGCGGTAAAATCGATCACATCCTGCACGCGGACCAGGAACGGCTTGGAGTCATCGTGAGAGATGTTGTCCTCAGAGCCGAGGATCGCGCCCAGCTCCGCCTCCACAGAGGCGCCAGCAGCGTTGGCGATGCGGACGACCTCCTGCGTAACGGCGATGTTGTCCTCGAAGGACAGCTTGGATCCGTCGATCATCACGGAGGTAAAACCGGCGCACAGGGCTTTGACGACCTGCTCCACGCTCTGCCCATGATCCAGGTGCAGCACCACAGGGGTCTTCATATCCTTGGCCAGCGTGCGAACTGTGGCGGCCAGGCTCTCCAGCTTGCCGTCCTTGATGGCTGCCTGACCGACTGCGATGATAGCGGGGCAGTTCTCCTCCTCCACAGTCTCCAGAATAGCCTGGGTGATCTCCATCGTGTCAATATTAAAGGCGGGAATGGCGATCTTCTTTTCCTCTGCATAGGGGAGGATCTCACGCATCGTAACAAGAGACATATTTCATTACATCCTTTCGTTGCTTTATAAGATATCTACTGTAATGCTTCCGCCGTTGAGGACTTCCTCGATCCGTCCGGCATCGGGGACCACTGTGTGGCCGCCCAGACTCTCGCAGGTAAGGCTGGCAAATACATTGGAAAACTTTACCGCATCGGGGAGGGACATACCGCGGCCCAGACAGTACAGGATCGCACCGTGGAAGTTGTCACCGGCCCCGGTCGTATCCAGCACCTTTACAGCCGGGGCCGACACATGGTACATCGTCCGGCCGTCATAGGCATAGGTGCCGCGCTCCGCAGCCGTAACGCAGGCGATCTTCGCCCCGTGCGCCGCATAATAGCGACAGGCGTCCGGCTCGCTCATATGCAGGGTACGCTCCACCGTTTTGTTATCGGGAATGAAAATATCCGTATAGGGCAGCAGCAGATCCGTATTCTCGCGGGACAGATTTCCGGAATCTATGGACACGATAGCATTCGTGTTCTCCTTGCAGTAACGGCAGATATCCAGCATGAGCTGGGGCCGCATCACGCCGAGATGCACATAGCGGGTATGATGAAACACCTCTTTGTCCAGCATATCAAACGTCAGCCGGTCAATGCAGCCGCCGTAACAGCTGAGACAGCGCTTGCCGTTTTCCTCCACCTGGACGAGACTGGTGGAAGATGCCTGGCCGGGGAAGGTGAACAGCTTGGCGTAGGCGAAATTCTGCCGTGCCAGAAATGCCTCTACAAAATGGCTGGTATCATCATCGCCCAAAGCGGTGATAACGCCGGTAACGCCGTGAAGACTCTGGTGCGCGGCACCGGCAATGGCCGACACGCCACCGCAGGTGATCTCCAGCTGGCGGGCCGCGATGCGCTGATCGCTGGCGGGAGGTGCCTCCACCAGCATCAGGATATCTTTTGTGCTGGAGCCGATAAACAGGCAGTCCAACTCTTTCATATGCAATAGCCCTCCTGTCTGATATACCCTGTGACATATTCGATCGGATCGGCGACCGAGAGGAAGAGATAATCGGAACTTGTAACGCAAGTATATGCCATTTCTCCGTATATGTCAACAGATTTTTGCAACTTTTACACGCATGAAAAATTTTATCATTTTCATGTAAATTTACATTTTACATTTTGAAAACAAGATGCAATTGCGATTGACAAACTCTGCACAGCGCGTATATAATAGGGCATATACGACATGATCGCCGTGCATTCTGTGTACCTGAAAGGGGGAGATCGCTTGTCTACGATGAAGGATGTCGCGCGGGTCGCCGGTGTCAGTATCGCCACTGTTTCCCGCGTATTGGCCGGTACCGCCGCCGTGACAGACAGCACGCAGAAAAAAGTGCTGGCAGCCATGGAGGAATTACAGTACCGCACGGCCGCCCCCGTCCGGCCCGTGATCCGGAAGGAGAGCCAACTCACCGCCGTATGCATGGAAAATCTCACATCGCCGTATTACATCGACCTGCTGCGCGGCGTCGAGGACGTGCTGAGCATCAGCAACTGCTCCCCCCTGCTGTTCAACCTGGATAATGATGACCGGGCGTTCGCAGAGCTGACCCAGGCGCTGCTGTCATTTCGGGTCGCCAGCGTACTGTTTATCGGCTGTGGCGATATTCTTTCCAGGGCCGACCTGGAACAGTTCCCGGAGCTGCCCGCAGTCATTCTGGCGGAGAATACGCCGTCCGTGCCCATGCCTTTCCCGGTCGTGGCCTGCGACGCTGCCGCCTCCGGCGCTTTGGCCGCGGAGACACTGCCGACGGCGGGCGGAACGGTGCTGTACATTCCCTCCGTGGGGTGCACAGCACCGGAGGAAGACCCGGTATTTCAGGAATTTGAACGGGCGGTGGCAGCACAAAACGGCATGACGGTCCGCCTTTCCGCCGAGATACGTCAGCTGCGGGAGCAGCTCCCCGGACTGCTGCGTGGAACAGAATGTCCCCGTGCCGCGTTCGTGCAGGACAACGAGACTGCGGTAGAGCTGCTGCATCTGCTGCGCCGCGAGGAGCTGCGGGTGCCGGAGGATATCGAGATCCTTTGCCAACAGAACACAAATCTGGCAAAGCTGGCCGACCCGGCACTGTCGGTGCTGGCGCCCACCGGGTACCAGGTAGGGATGGTCGGTGCAAAATGCCTGATGGATCATCTGGACCGTGGGGACACACTGGCGCCGCTACAGCTTGTGGCCCCCAAGCTGGTGAAGAGAGGTTCTATAAAATGAGTGCCTGTGATATTCTTGTGATCGCCAATCTGAATATGGACCTGATCCTGGAGCAAAAGAACTCTCAACAGACCAGCCGCAAGCGCTACGCGGACTCCTTCACGCTTTCGCCCGGCGGAAACGGCTACAATGAGGCAGTAGCCGCCGCGCGGATGGGCGCTACGGTGGCGCTGGCCGGCATGATCGGCAGCGACTCCTTCGGCGCGCAGCTGAAGGCATCGCTGAACGAGGAGATCACCGACAGCCAGCTGGTACGGGTCGTACCCGGCAGTAGCGGCCTGTCCCTGATCCTGTCCTCTGCCGGACAGGAGAATATTTATTGGGACATCGTGGGCGCCAATGCCTGTCTGGACGAGGAATATATCCGCGGATTGGAATCCCACATCGCCAAGGTCAAGCTGCTGGTGGTGGGCTTCGGCGTACCGTATGCATCCACGGTGCTTGCCATCCGTTTGGCGCAGAAGCACGGCACCGCCGTAATGCTGGTGGCCTATCAGTCCCGGCCCCTCAGTGACGAGCTGCTGTCCATGGTAGATATTCTTGTGCTGGACTCCCGCGAGGCACTGCCTCTGGCAGACATGGAGGTGACCAATCTCAAAAGTGCCCGCATCGCAGCTGGTATGCTGCTGAAGCGGGGCGTCCGCCAGGCCGTGCTGCTGCACATGAAATCGCGCTTTCTGCTGGCAGCTACCAACGGCGGCTTTACCTCGCTGGAAGCACCGAAGGATTTTCACATGACGGACGCCTCCGCTATGGACGACACACTTTCCGGCGTGTTCGGCGCCTGCTGGATCAAGGGGCTTGACGTGGAGCAGGCCGCCGAGATCGCCTACGATGCCGCAAATCTGTGCGGCAGCCGGTTCGGCGCGCATTTTTCCATCCCCACCAGCGAAGAGCTGGCACAGCTGATCCGCTGAGGCGGTTTTGCCACTGCAACGAAGGCGAAGCCTTTGCCATATTTCATACTCAGGAGGAAAACCACATGGATTTCATCAAGAGAGACGACATCAAGAAAAACGCTCTGCCTGGCCGAGTCGTACAGAACGCCGTAGGGCACAACTCCGCTGTGCTCAGCGAAAAGATGACGGTCAGCTTTTGCCATTACTCCGCCGAAAGCGGTCCCATGGAGCCCCACAACCACGCCGAGGAATCGGTGGTGGTGCTGTCCTGCAAGGATGCCTATGTGAAGTGGGGCAGCGGCAAGGACTCTCTGGAGCACACGGTGGAGCTGCACGAGGGCGACCTGATGCACTTCCCTCCCCTGGAGTGGCACGTGTTCGGCTACAAAGAGGGCGGCTATCTGGACGCCCTGTGCATCTACGGCCAGGTGACGAACATCCGCCCCGAGGAAATTCAGGCAGAGAACGTCTGAGGAGGAAGCGCCATGAGAGCCGTACAACGCCAACCTATCTCCCTGCTGGACAGCTGGCCCGCACCGGATACCGATGCCGTGCACCAGGCGCTGCGGGAGGAGCTGCGCCGCTTTGACCGAAAGGTCGTCGTTCTGGATGACGACCCCACCGGCGTGCAGACCGTCCATGACGTCAGTGTATATACCGATTGGACGGAGGAGACCTTCCGCGCCGGCCTGGAGAGCAACGATCGGCTGTTCTTTGTACTGACCAACTCCCGCAGCTTCTCCGCGGGGGAGACGACCCGCGTCCATCGTGAGATCGCCGAGCACCTGGCTGCCGCGTCTCAAAAAACGGGAGTGCCCTTTGTCCTCATCAGCCGCAGCGATTCCACGCTTCGTGGACACTTCCCTCTGGAAACGGAAACGCTTCGTACAGAGCTGGAAGCGCTGCTGCCGGAGCACTATGACGGCGAGATACTCCTGCCGTTTTTCCTGGAGGGCGGCAGATATACCATCGACAACGTACACTATGTCCGTGAAGGTGACACGCTGGTGCCTGCCGGCGAGACGGAATTTGCCCGGGACACCACTTTCGCCTACCGCGCCTCCGACCTGACGGAATGGTGCCAGGAAAAAACCGGCGGCGCCTACCCTGCGGAGCAGGTGGTATCCATCTCGCTTGATGAGCTGCGCCGCCGCGACTATGACGCCGTCTGCGAAAAGCTGATGGGCGTTTCCGGCTTCAACAAAGTGGTTGTCAACGCCGTATGCTATGACGATGTAGCGGTGTTCGTTACCGCCTATCTGCGCGCGGCAGCCCGGGGTAAGGTATTTATGTTCCGCGGCTCGGCAGCCGTGGTCAAAATCCTGGGCGCAGTGAGCGATCAGCCTCTGCTGCGGCGGGAGGATCTTATGTGCGCCGATCAGCGGAACGGCGGCATCATTATCGTCGGCTCCCACGTTCGCAAAACCACAATGCAGCTGGAAGCACTGCAAAAGGGCTGCCCGGAGATCGAATACATCTGTTTTGATGTGAACACCGTGTTTGACGACGCCGCGTTGGCGGCAGAGCGCCGGCGTATTCTGGACCGTACCAACACACTGTTGGCAGACGGCACGACCGTGGCGGTATACACCAGCCGTATGGTCCTGCGCTCTGAGGATGACCAGCGGGAAAAGAATCTGGCGATCAGTGTGAAGATCTCGGATGCGCTCACATCACTGGTTGCCGACCTGACAGTGCGGCCTGCCTTTGTGCTGGCCAAAGGAGGCATTACCTCCAGCGATGTAGGCGTAAAGGCGCTGCGGGTACACTGTGCGCGGGTCCGTGGTCAGATCGCCCCCGGCGTTCCCGTTTGGGAAACCGGCGAGGAGAGCACCTTCCCGCACACGCCCTATATCATCTTCCCCGGTAATGTGGGCACAGAGGGTACTCTGTGCCAGGTGGTACAGACATTGCTCAAAAAGTGACGTGCCGCCCACAATATACGAAAACTAAGCAAAGCAAAAGAAAGAACGGATGTCTACAGAAAGGCATCCATTCTTTTGCTGCGGCAGGCCCGGGACGGATGACCGTCCCGGGCCTGCTGGCATAAACGGAACAGGAAAGCTGCGCCGTTTGTCTTCAGTTCTCCTCAGCAGCCGCAGCCTTGGCGGCCTTGCGCTTCTTGATTGCCGCGCTGATCGCGGGGGACACCAGAGACGCAATGGCCAGCACGATGAAGATAATGGCAATGGGGTGCTGCCAAATCGTCTCGGAGGACCCCAGCAGGTCAATACTGCGGCGGGCATTTTTCTCTGCCAGGGATCCGAGGACCAGGCCCAGAATGATAGGCGGCATAGCAAAGTCCAGCTTGATCAGGACAAAGCCGATCACACCCATGATGAGCATCAGGAAAACTTCCTCCAGATAGTGGTTCAATGCGAAGGTGCCTGTAATGCAGAACGTCATGATGACAGGCACCAGATATTTGTTGGGTACATCGATGACCTTGCCGAAAACACGAATCATCGAGAAACCGCAAATACCCATCAGGATATTGGCAACAAACAGAGCAATGAACACGATGTAAGCCTTGCCGGGTTCCTCGGTGAACAGGGACGGCCCGAAGACGATACCCTGCATCGTCAGCGCACCCATCATGACCGCGGTACCGGCATCGCCGGGGATACCCAGAGCCAGCAGGGGCACGAACGCACCACCGGCGATAGCGTTGTTGGCGGCCTCGGAGCCCGCAATACCCTCAGGAGAGCCGTGACCGAACTTTTCGGGATGCTTGGAGAAGCGTTTGGCCATGTTATAGCCCACCCAGGAGGCAATATCGCCGCCGGTTCCGGGTACAGCACCGATGAAGGTACCCAGAATGGAGGACCGGACCACCGTGGGAGCGATGGTCTTCAAATCATCCTTGCGGGGAAAGACCCGTTCGATTTTAACGCGCTCATGCAGCGGCTGCTCGTTGTATTTCTCCTCAATGGTCTTGAGCACCTGTGCGAAAGCAAACACGCCGATCAAGATGGGGATCATAGCCAGACCGCCCTTGAGGAAGGAGCTGCCAAAGGTAAAGCGGTACGTGCCGGTAAAGTTATCCACACCCACGGTAGCAAACAGCAGGCCCAGAATACCGCCCATCAGACCCTTGATCACGGATTTTCCGGACACACTGGTGATGATGCTGATGCCGAAAAAGGCCAGCGCGAAATACTCTGGGGACTTGAAGTTCAGGGCCACCTTTGCCAGATACGTAGCGCCGAACACCAGTACCACGCAGCTGAACAGTCCACCGCACAGGGATGAGAAGGTGGATATACCCAGCGCCCGCCCCGGCTGCCGCATCTGCACGGACATGGGGTAGGCATCCAGGCATGTGGCGGCGGAAGCAGCCGTACCCGGCGTATTCAGCAGCGAGGCGGAAATAGAGCCGCCGTAAATGGAGCCGCAGAAAATACCCAGCAGCATCATGATGCCGGCATAGCCGTGCAGCTGGAAGGTAAAGGGCAGCATGATGGACAGGCCCATGGGAGAGGACATACCGGGCATAGCGCCGATGAAAATGCCCAGGATCGTACCGCCCAGAATGACCAGCATATTGATCGGAGTGAAAACAGCGCTGAAAGCAAATGACAATGCGGAAGTATCCATATATTGTTTTCCTCCTTTCTCAAGCCCAGATAGGCGCGGGCAGGGTCAGCTTCATTGCTACCACGAAGAACAGGTACACAAAAGCCACCATGCCCACAGGCAGCGCGATCAGCATGACCTTGCTGCGGCAGCCCATCAGATATTCGATCGCAGGGATCATAATGAGCAGCGCCAGCAGCATACCGACGATCTTCATCAGCACCACAAAGCCCACAACAATTCCCAGCATGATGTACACATGGATCATTCCGGGGCTCTTCCAGTCGATGGTCTTCTTTTCCTCGCCGGGTTCTTTTTTAAGCGCCGTTTCGATGATCAGCGCCACAGACAGCAGCGCCAGCGCACCGGCCAGAATGCAGGGCCATACCGCGGGATTTTTCTGCGCCGAAGATCCAATGGTATAACCACTGGATTCATAAAAGATATATCCGGATAACAGCAGCATCACCACGGATACGATATAGTTGTATTTTTTCATGCAAATGACCTCCAGAACATAGGGGATCCTCTCTCCGCAAAACAAGGAGGTGCCTACCGAACATATATGCGGCAGGCACCTCTTCTTATTTTACGCGATGAAGTATACCGCAGCCAAATCAGCCGTTGATATCGATGTCGGCGCAGATATCCTTATAGAAAGCCATCTGCTCGTTGATGAACGTGTTCAACTCATCGCCGTACAGGGTGATGTACTGCATACCCAGGGACTCGATCTGGGTCTTGTACTCGTCGCTCTCAACAGCCTTACCCATCAGATCGCGCAGGGCGGCGACCACATCATCAGGGGTGCCGGCGGGGGCGGACAGCGCCACAAAGCCCTTCATGACCAGGTTGTACTCCTCACCGAAGGTCTCCATGATGGTGGGGGTATCAGGGAAGCTGGCCAGACGCTCATCGCTGAGGACGCCGATCATGGACAGGGTACCGGCCTTGACAGAGGCGGTAGCGGGCGTAGGCTGCAGGAAGGTAGCATCCACTTCGTTGGTCTCAACAGCGGTGACACACTCGGGAGCGCCGTCATAGGTATAGAAATCGAAAGAGATGTCAAAATACTTCTCAAACGCCTTGGCGGCAACGTTGGGGGCAGCACCCACACCGGAGTCAGCCATCTTCACAACACCGGGGTTGGCCTTGGCGTACTCCACGAACTCCTCCAGGTTGGAGTAGTTGGGGTTGGAAGCGCTGATGACCAGCACATAGGGGTCAGCCATGGTGGCGGCGATGGGGATGTAGTTATCCATGGTCACATCAGTGCGGCCGAAGCAGATGTGCAGCAGCAGGTCGATGTTGGTGGTGCCCAGGGTGTAGCCGTCGGGATCAGCCTCAGCCAGAGCCTCCATGCCGATCAGGCCGGCATTACCGGTCTTGTTGTCCACCACGAAGGTGTATTTGCTGTCAAGGCTGGTCGCCACGTTCAGCAGCGCGCGCATGGACATATCGGTGTTGCCGCCGGCGCTGAAGGGAACGATCACATTCACATTTTTGGTGGGATAGCTGGCAGCGGCGTCATTGTTGGCATCACCGCTGTCGTCAGTCTTGCTGCCGCAGGCCACCAAGGTGGACATCAGCATCATGACCGAGAGAATGATCGCAAGTGCTTTTTTCATGTTGGTTCCTCTCTTCTGAAAAAATAGTTTTTGTATACCGTCGGGACGCGCCCCGATGCATACGCGGCCGCCACGGTCCGGCGGGCCATTCTGCCGAACCTTTATGGTAGTACCGATTATACAAAGGGCGGGGCGCAATGTCAATATCAAAACCGACGAAAAAGATAAAAACATAACATTTAACAAATGAAAAGCGGTTGTTATGTGCAATATTGACCCAAAAACGGTATTTTTATGAAAACTATTTTTGCGAAAACCGTTACATTTACATTTACATGATATTTACATAGAATACAGCAAATCTATACACGTTCTATGCGTGGGGAGGCAGCGCCCGGACGGCGGACATAGGTGAAAACGTGATACGCAGGCGATACTTCGGTGATACGCGGGTGATACGCAGGTGATACGCGCATGGCACACACGCGGTATGCCGGCGGTACGCGCGTGGTACGCAGGCGCCGCGCTGCCGCCGGGGAACGCATATGGCCTCTCGCTTCGGGCCTGCCGCTGGGTATACGGAGGCGATAGGGGGTGACAAGCCGCGCCAAATATGATACACTGATATGGACGACCGCAAGGAGGACACCACCATGCATATCAACTGGTTCAAGGACGAAAATCACCTGGTCTATATCAACGGCGAAACACAGCTGACGGAGCTGGAACGGACGCTGCACTTCCCCGGGCTGGAGGAAGCCGCCAACGAGCTGCGGCAGCACCCCACAGCGGAGGGCTTTACCATCAAGGGGCCCAAGCGCACCAGCGGACGGCTGTTCGTGCCTGATCTGACCTTCGGCGAGCACATCGAGATGGGCGAAAACATCTTCTTCTATATGGGCGAGATGCAGGAGTGCTACGTCATCTACTGGCTGGACGCGCCGGTGGCAAAGTGAGGCGGCATCGCACATGACTTTCCTGCAAAAGCATCACGGGCAGATGTCCGATTCCATGCTGACAGCCTTTTTCATCATCCTATCCGGAGGATTGCAGGACGCCTATACCTATTGCTGCCGGGGCAAGGTGTTTGCCAACGCCCAGACTGGCAATATCGTGCTGCTGAGTACGCATCTATTCGAGGGAGACTGGGGACAGGCGCTGCGCTACTTAGTCCCCGTGCTGGCGTTCCTGCTGGGTATCTACATCGCGGAGTGCGTCCACCGGCACTTCAAGCGGATGGAGAAGGTACACTGGCGGCAGCTTATCATTCTGGCGGAGATCGTGCTGCTGGCGGCGGTGGGCTTCCTGCCGGAAACGCTGAACACCACCGCCAACGCCGTGGTGTCCTTCGTGTGCGCCATGCAGGTGCAGACCTTCCGCAAGGTGCGGGGCCACGCCTACGCCAGCACCATGTGCATTGGCAATATGCGCAGCGGAACGGAGGCGCTGTGCGCCTACTTCCATACGGGGGATAAGGAAATACTCCACAAGGCGCTGACGTATTTCGGCGTGGTGTTGCTGTTCGCGCTGGGCGCGGGTGTCGGCAGCATAGCCACGCTCCATTGGGGCGCGGGGACGATCTGGCTGTCCTGCGGGCTGCTGACCGTCAGTTTTCTCATTATGTTCGTCCACGACGAGGAACAGAAATTCGGCGAATAAAACAACACCGGCGGCGTTACCCACACGCTGCCGGTGCTGCTTTTGAGGTGGTGTTCCTCATGGAAAAGAAAAGTAAAAGTATGGTTGGCTGAACCATGTCCTTATCATAGCAGGTCGAATAGTGTTTGTGAAGCGCATCTTTGTTCTTGAAAACATGAGGACTTGTATAGTATAATGCTCCTCGAAACGAGGTGCGTCATGAGTATTTCCAAATATCAGGTATTTCTGAAAACCGTCTCCTGCGGCAGCTTCTCCAAGGCGGCGGAGGCCATGAACTTCACCCAGTCCGGCATCAGCCACGCCATTAACTCGCTGGAAAACGAGCTGGGCGTGAAGCTGTTGAGCCGCAACCGCGGCGGCGTGGTGCTGACGGCGGACGGACGGGCAGTGCTGCCCAAGATCGAAAAGCTGTGCGCCGCCCACCATTCTCTCATGCAGACGGTAGAGGGGCTGAAGGACATGGACAGCGGCTTGGTGAAGATCGCCACCTTCTCCAGCGTGTCCGCCCAGTGGCTGCCCCGCATCCTCAAGAGCTTCGGGAAGGTATATCCCAACATCGAGTTTGAAGTAGTTACCGGCGATTTCTATGACCAGATCGAGGACTGGATCGTCAACGGAACAGTGGACTGCGGCTTTCTGCGTCTGCCGTCGGTGAAGCGCTTGCAGACCTACGCCCTGCATCGGGACGAATTGCAGGTCATCGTCCCCTGTGACCATCCCTACGCCGACCGCGACCCGTTCCCTGTGTCGGCGCTGGCGGAGGAACCCTTCATCCAGCTGGAGGAGGGCGACGACTACGAGATCATGGCGGCGTTTGACGAGATGGGCATCCGCCCCAACGTGAAGTACATCGCACGGGAGGACAGGACTATCTTGGCTATGGTGTCGGAGGGACTGGGCATCAGCCTGCTGCCGGAGCTGATGGTGCGCCACAGCCCCACGCCCATCAAGGTCTGTCATGCGCCCCTGCACTTCTACCGCACCATCGGCATCGGCGTCAAGGACAAGAAGGCACTTTCCAACTCCACCCGTCTGTTCGTGGACTATGTGCGGACGTGGGTGGCGGAAAACGGGAATACATAAACGTTCAACTTTCGCTAAAAAAGCATGAGAACACGTCATGTAATATAGACAAGAACGCAGTTCCCATACGGCTTTGCGGGAACGAACGAACGACGCCGCAAAAATGTATCCTTCCGCGAAACAAAATCCCTCTTGCAAAACGGCGGGGTGTTCATCATAATAGCACCCGTAGTCCCCGAAAAGTGAATAGGCTTACCGGTCTGAAACGCTGCGGCGTTTCGGTGAAAGTTGGAATGTGGGTCAAAGTCCCCGCGAACAGGTCACTGTGAGGCTCCTCTGAGGCAGGAGATAAGTCAGGTCGCGCCGGTAAGCGTCACAATGCACACGCCTGAAACCGAGCTGCATGAACGGGGGCTTTGCGCCCGTTTACACGAGAGAAGCGTCGGCATTTGCCGGCGCTTTTTGCATGAAGTCAGGGCACCTATGGGGGACGGAAAGGTGCTTGAAAAATGGGAGAACGCAGGAAATACGTCCGCAGGGACGCAACGGTGGGACGGTTGTCCGCTATCTTTCTGGAGGACATGGAGGGGAGCATAAAGCCCTCCACGCTGGCGTGCTACCGCCGCAACATCCAATGCCACATCCTGCCGGCGCTGGGCGAGCGCGTGGCAGCGGAATTGACGGCAGAGGAGGTCAACGACTTCATCGAGCAGTTACAGGAGGACTATTCGCCCAAGCTGGTGCGTGAGGTGGGTGGTCTTCTGCTGCGGATCGTGGGCATGGCCGGTGTGGGCTACGGCGAGGATGTGACGCTGCCGAAGGTGCGGCAGAAGGCCGTGGAGGTGTTCACCGAGCCGGAACTGAAACAAATGGGGCAGGTCATCTTGCGCCGTCCGGACAGGACGGGACTTGGCGTGCTGCTGACAGCCTACACCGGATTGCGGCTGGGAGAGCTGTGCGGCCTGCAATGGCAGGACGTGGACGTCGGCGCGGGACTGCTGCACATCCAGCGGACGGTGGAGCGCATCGCGCAGATAGGCGGCGGGACGTGCCTGACGGTGCAGCCACCGAAAACGGAAAATTCCGAACGCTGGATACCCATTCCGAAAGAGATGCTGCGGATGCTGAAGACAGCACAGAAGCAGCCGGACAACTACCTGCTGACCGGCGGGGAGATCGTCCCTGACCCGCGGGCGATGCAATACCGCTATAAGGTGTTGTTGGAGCACTGCGGCGTGCGGTATCGGAATTTCCATTGCCTGCGGCACAGCTACGCCACGCGGTGTGTGGAGCGGGGGGTGGACGTGAAAAGCGTCAGTGAGCTGCTGGGTCACGCCGATGTCCGCACCACGCTTCGGCTATACGTCCACTCGTCCATGGACTACAAGCGCAGAGCCGTGGAGGGGATAGGATTTTTGAAAGGAATAACGTAAAAAAGGACGCCGAAAGGCGTCCTTTTCTCTATCCGAAAATGTCAAAAAATTTTCGCAAAGTATGTTACTTTGCGAAAACTTTCCAATTTCAACCGAATAACAGTATATACCAGCCGTTTTTCCGTGTCAACAACGAGTTCTAATTTTCGACTTTTTCTAGCGTAAATCTGAAATGCCTTGCAGCGCAAGGCGTTCCGCGCTTTTTCGCAAAGTAACATACTTTGCGAAAAAATCGAGGCCAAAAACTGAATAAAAGGTCTTGCGAAGTCGTGTGGCTGTCGCTGTAAAGACGGTATATCATTACCGTCAGGCGGCAGTTTTGAAGGAACGGGGTGATGCCCCCTGCGGACGGCGCTGTTGACGTAAGGAATGGACCAAAGCGGCAGAAATGCCGTGTGGCGAATAGCAGCCATTGGAGCGAACGCTCTGAGAAGGTAGGTTCAGGTACGAGAAGGACAAACGTCCTTCGTGACGTTAGGGCAGAAGAATTGCACGATGGAGGATCAGTGTTGTACAGCGGGCGATCTCTCCCTGACGGCATAGGCGGGAGTGTACGCTGGCGAGATTCGTCAGCGCATTTTCATTTCTGCCGGATCACCGCTGGTTTTCTTTGGAAAACCGGCGTTTTTTTGTAAGGGAGGATCACGTCTATGTCCAACAGGAATCCCCGCGAGAGATTTGACTACAAGAGTTGGTTTGAGCGTAATGTGGCCAAGCGTACCGTGGCGGCGCTGGAAGCGCGGGACGCGGAGTTTGCCGAAAAGCACGCGGATACGCCGCTGGCGCATTTGGCGCAATACGTCGGCAATCGTGCTGAACTGCTGCGGCACACGCCCAGTCCCTGCGAGATAGACGGCGGCACGTTTATCGAGGAGCGCTTCGGCGGTTGGGCCGCAGTATTGGAGATGGCACACCTGCGTCCGCCGATAAAAGAGCCCAAGTTGAAAGACACCGCACGCTACAAGCGGGAAAAAGCCGTGCAGGAGCCGCTGTTCTACGAGGAATCCGAGCGCAAGAAGAAGGCGAAGCGGGCCAAGGCCGCAGCCAGCCATGCGGCACAGCAATCACGGCTGAAAGAGAAAAAGCGGCTGGAGCAGGAAAAGAAAGAGGCTCGTGATGCCGCTGCCCGCCAGCGCGAAATTGAGAAAGCGGCAAAGGCCGCGGAGCAGGAGGTGTCCTGCTGAGTTACCCTTGTCAAGCCGAGGCAGTCTGAACGGAGACTGTCAGCTTTCCATAAGGGTGGGAGGGGAAAAGCCGCCCCTCCCACCTCCTCTCTTTGTTGAACGACAAAATCAAAACCACATACAACTGACTTGAAAATAGGAAGAAATAGAAGGAGCAAACACACATGATCTCTTTGAGTGAAATACTGCATACCATCGCCCAGGCGCTGATGATCCCCTGCCTCATCATCCTGCTGGTCCTCATGGCCGGCGCGGTCTGGCAGATCGGCGACATCGTGGTGGAGTACATCGCGGAGCGCCGCAAGCATAAGTGTAACGTCCCCCAGCTGCTGCGGGACGTACACGCGGCGGGCGCGGACGGCCTTGCGGAGCTGATTGAAAACAGCGGCCTGCTGCGGCGGCAGAAGAAGGCCCTGCTGGAGCTGGCGGAGAGCCGGGGGCTGCCCAAGGACACCCTGACGGCGCTGGCGGAGCGCCTGCTGGCCACGGAGGAGGCGCGGAACGCCCGCACCACCTCCATCACGGACATGATCGCCAAGCTGGGCCCCATGTTCGGCCTGCTGGGCACGCTGATACCTCTCGGCCCCGGCATCGTGGCGCTGGGACAGGGCGACACGGTGACGCTGTCGGAGTCCATGAACGTGGCATTCGACACCACCATCGCGGGTGTTATCAGCGCGGCGGTGGCCAGCGTCATCTCCCACATCCGCAAGCGGTGGTACAACGACGACATGGTGTCGCTGGAAACGCTGATGGAGGCAGTTTTGGAGGAGGTCACGAGCGATGTTGAAGGGTAAGTTTTCCTCCCGCCGCCGGGTGACGGAGGAGGTGGACGCCATGTCCGGGCTGGCGAACCTGTCGGACGTGATGCTGGTGTTCGCCTGCGGGCTGATGGCGGCGGTCATACTGAACTGGAACGTGGATCTGAGCAAGACCCGCGTGGAGATCCTCCAGCGGGAGCAGATGCAGGAGCTGGACAACGCGGAAGAGATGGAGCAGGACATCCAGTCCTCCAGCAGCTTCGAGCAGAAGGGCACGGTGTACGAAGACCCGGAGACAGGCAAATTGTATGTGGTGATGCCAAAGAGCAGTAACTAAATAGTTTTTATATAGATACGTTCAACAACGAGAGGAGACAGATCACATGAAGAAACGGACAAGCAGTATGTCCCGGCGCATCGTGAGCCTGCTGATGAGCATGGTGCTCACGCTGACGCTGGTGACCCCCGCGGCGTTTGCCACGGAGGTGGTGGGCGGCAGCGGTACGGCCATCATCGAGGGCAACACGAACCCGGCTGATCCCGCCCCCGGCGAGGACAGCGAGAACAATGAGGACAAGAACACCGAGGACGGCAAGGACGAACAGCCCACCGAACCCGGTGATGAGGGTAAGAACCCCGATGAGGATAATGGCGACGATGCCAGCAAGCCTGATGGGGATAGCAAGGACAAAGAAAACCCCGATGGGGATAAGAAGGACGAGGAAAACAAGAACGAGCAGCCCACCGAGGACGAGAATAACGGCGATGACGAGATCGCTCTGCTGAACGCCGAGAACGCCGCGGATGCGTGGGATGGCACGGACAACACCTCCTGGTATACGGATGCGGAAGAAGATGCAGGGACTGCCGATAAGCCCTATGAGATCAGCACCGCAGAGCAGTTGGCGGGTTTGGCGCAACTGGTGAATGGTGGGACCAACTTTTCCGGCAAGACCATCAAGCTGACGGCGGATATAGACCTTGGTGACAAGGAGTGGACACCCATCGGCAACGATGAAAACTGGGAATTAAAGTTTTCTGGCACGTTTGACGGTGACGGCCATACCATCAGTGGGTTGAATGTCCTAGATACGTTGTTTCCCGGCCTGTTCGGGTATGTAGATGGTGTCGTCCAAAACTTGATCGTAAAGGGCAAGGTTAATGCAGGAAACACCGCAAAAGGAAATGATACAGCGCCTGGTGGAATTGTTTGCTATGGAGAGAAGGCAACTGTGCAGAACTGCGGGTTCTATGGGGCTATATACCCTGGCACAAATCCCTATGGCACTATCCTTGGCTGCGGCAACGAGTCTACAGTCAAAAACTGCTGGAACTATATAGCGGATGAAGAAGATGCTTGGCTGGAAGATATAGTTGGTCCTGATGCTGGTACGTGCTCAAATTGCATAACAATTTATAGTGGCTTCACGGTCGATAATAGCATCACAACGCTCAACACCAATATTCCTGACACAGGAAAAATGTGGGCATGGAGTGAGGGTGACGAGTATCCCCATCTTATCGACCCGCCCAAGGCCATTACCCTCAAGCCCATTTTTTCGGATTGCGCGGCAACAGTCAGTGTGAATGGCACGGAACTCAACGAGGATAACAATTACACCTATGAAGTGACTGACGATGCTGCCACTGTCATTAAGGTAGCTAACGCGAATGCAAATATTTACTTTGCTTCCAGCGAAGGTGCAGCGGCGAATGAGCGCACAGAAATTATAGGGGAGGGTGTTCAGTATACAGGTTCATTCCCCGCCACACTGTTCTACGGTACAGCGGACGACTTTGACGCTATCCTCGCTTGGAACAGAGTCGTTTCTTCCGGGTACAAAATCACAGACGAGGACGGTACTCAGTTGAAAGCCCTTGCTCGCATGGTCAACAGCGGCAAGGACAGCATGGAGGGCAAGGCCATCACCCTCGGTGCAAATATCAACTTGGAGAATGCCGCCTGGACCTCCATCGGCACAGAGACCAACCCATTCAAGGGTACGTTTAACGGCGGAACGCTTACCGGCAACCCTGTGATGGGACGGAACCTTACGACCTACACTATTTCCGGCTTGACTGGAAACCTGTTCGGTGTGGTAAACAGCGGCAACAATAAAACTGCCATCCAGTATGTGACTATCAGCGGCGGAACAGGCCGGCTTGTGGGCGAACTGAAGTCCGGCACGGTGCAGTATTGTATGTCTACCGCCAAGGTGACCGGCAGCGCCAGCGGTTTGGTGGGGCAGAACAGCGGCACGGTGAACAGATGCTATTACTACAATGCAGACAGCAAAAATACACCTGCCGTTGCCGGCAGCGGCACGGTGACCAACTGCTTCTATTTGGCGGAGACTTCTACCTTTGATAAGAAAGGCACTGCCGATGACACCGGCGCACGGACGGAGAAAGAGTTTACCGGCAGACGTGTCGCCTATGAGTTGGGCAGTGAAATGAGCAACAAAAGCGCTTTTTGGAGTGCCGATAATGAGGGTATGCCATGCCTGAAAATAGATGCCAAAATCCACGCGCTGACCTTGACAGATATGACCGGCAATGGCGGCGTAACGATCAAGGATGCGTTTACGGATGGCAATGTGCAGACGTTTTACGGCAATAACAATCACAGCGTAGTGCTGACAGAATCGATCGCCGCAGACCAAGCGGTAACATACTACCCCAAAAAGCCAACTGAAGTAGCTATCTTTAACGACAATAATTTTTGTTACGCTGTCGGCAAGAAAATCGAAACGGACACAAGCTGGTATGACGGGAGCAAAGAGAAGTTTACTTTGTCCGATGCCGCTGACCTGTTCGGCTTTGCGAAGCTGGTAAATGAAGGAAATAACTTCAGTGGCAAGACGGTCGAGTTGGCTGCGGACATCGATCTGACCGGGTATGTCTGGACACCTATTGGCAGCGGCAAGCATTTTGCGGGTACCTTTAATGGCAACAACCACAAAGTAACCGGTATGAGCGTCTTTGCCGCAGGTATCGGCTATGCAGGTCTGTTCGGATATGTGTCCGGCGGCACGGTGCAGAATGTCCATGTTGTAGGCAAGGTGACCGCTATGAATGTCAGTGATGTGGGCGGCATCGTGGGACAGGTCGGTGCAAACTCTGTTGTGCAGAACTGCCTGAGCGAAGTGACGGTTACCGCTACGGGCAAGTCTACGGCAGTCGGCGGTGTAGTCGGCACAAGCGTCGGTACGATAAATCTCTGCTGGAACAAAGAAGCAGTAGCAGCAGGTGGTGTATTTGTTGGCGGCGTGGTCGGCGACGGAAATGCAAAAAACTGCGCTAACTTCGGTAAAGTCAAGAGTGAGTCCAATGCCGGAGGCATTGCCGGAAAGGGCAAAGTCGAAAACAGCTATAATCTCGGTGATGTGACCGGCGATGAGACATTTACAGAGGGTATCAGCAACGGCACGGTGATCAACAGTTATTATGTCTGCAAGCTGAACGGCACAGATAAGATGGCGTATGTCAACACCAATGAAACGCTTGTGACGCTCGGTGGTGATGACGGCAAGACCTACATGGCCGGCGAAAAAAAGCTGGTAGACGTGCTGAATGATGAGCATGGGACGAACGAACTATGGTTTACCAACCCGGAGAAAAACGTGTACCTGCCGCGTCATGCCACGAAATGGGACGGCGAGACAGACACCGACTGCACATTCAAAACGATTACCGTGACCTACGACCCCAACGGCGGTGTGAATAAGGACGGCAGCAATACGCCTGTCACGGTGAGTGAAATGGTCTATGTTGTCGGTGAAGACGTGGTAACTCCGGCAAAGCATACCGTATTGGCTGCGGATGCCGAAAATCTTGGCTTCAAGCATGAAAACGGAAATATTAAAGAAACACCGTGGAATACAAAGGCTGACGGCAGCGGTACTGGATATGCCGCAGAGAATACCATTACCATTATCGAGCTAACTAAAGGCATCACTCTTTATGCTCAGTGGGACAAAATCTGGGAAGGTATGGGCACGGCAGATGAGCCGTATCAGATTCACGATGCTGAGAAGCTGACTGCATTGGTAACGCAGGTCAATAATAACGGGTTTGACTACAACAAGAAGCACTTTAAGCTCACGTCGAATATTACTTTGACCGGCGAGTGGACTCCCATCGGCAACAGTATTACAGGAGCATCTTTTAACGGCAATCTGAATGGTAATGATAAGCGTATTAGTGGACTGCAAATCACAAACGGCTCCGGCGTTGCGGGACTTTTTGGCTACCTCGGTACGCCCAGTGCGACCAGTGCCATAGCAACCATCGAAAAGTTGACCATTGAAGGAAGTATAAGTTGCAACGGAGGCCAAGCCGGCGGTTTGGTTGGACTGATCCGACCGGGTTCCGTGTTTGTGCTGAATAATGTCCATACGAAGGTAAGTATAACCGGCAGCGGCAGCGATGTCGGCGGTATTATCGGCAGCGTGGGAGGTCATGCATTCTTTACTAACTGCAGCAACGGTGCCTCTGTAAGTGGTCGTGGTTCAGTCGGAGGACTGGTCGGCAGTTTCGTGCAAAGCGGCGTAGAGTTTAATTCTTGCAGTAATAGTGCGGCGGTAACTGGCACTAATGCTGCGGGTATTTGTGCGGGACAGGCAGACCTTACATACACCGAATTTACCGGCTGTGTAAATAACGGCGCGGTAAACGGTACGAGCCAAGCTGCGGGTATTTCTTTGGGAGGTACGTTTACCGGCTGCAGCAATAATCAGACGGTTACAAGCAGTAACGGCAATGCTGCGGGCATCGGTATAAACGGCAAAGCGGAAAAATGTGCAAACCATGCTGCTGTAAGTGGTGGTGTAAATGCAGCAGGAATATTGTGGAGCACTCCCGGCGTAAATTTAAAGATTGAGTTTTGCTATAATACCGGTGCTATCAGCGGCACCTACGGCAGTTACGGTATCCTTGCTGGCGCGAGTGGCACGGTAAAAAACTGCTTTACCTATAACACTGATAAGCATGTGGCTCTTTGCCCGGTTAGCATCAGGCTAAATGTGACTAACAGCTATTATTTGGCCAACAGTGCAACAGAGTTGAACAGTGCAGGCGAGTACGCCACGCTGGACGATTTCCGCAGCGGCAAGGTGGCGTGGGGCGTGGACGGCGGCGTCAATGCCCACAAGAACTACTGGACGCAGGGCGGCAGCGGCTATCCCATCCCCATCGGTGAGGGGACGTCCACCAGCTACTACCGCGCGCAGGTCACCTGCGGTACCGGCGGTACGGCGACCATCAAGCGCGGCGACGGCCGCACCGGCGACGCGGACAATGCGGTCTATGGGCCCAGCGGCACCAAGGTGACCGTCACCGCCACGCCCAAGGACAGCAGCTATGCGCTCAAGAGCCTGACGCTGGATCTGATGAGCACCGGCACGACCGCTGACCTTGCCAATCCTGGCAGCTTTGCGCTGGGCGCGGCCAACGCAAAGGTCGTGGCGACCTTTGCCAGCGCCGGCAGCGGCGGTAACGGCGGCGGTAATGGCGGCAACGGCGGTAACGGTGACGGCAGCGGCACAGATACCGGCGACGGCGCAGGCGACAAGGACGATGAGGGCCTACAGGACGGCCTGAACATGGACGTGGAGTACAACATCAAGGGTCTGGTGCTGACCGCTTACGCCGAGTGGGGCGCTAACGGCGGCGGTAAGACCTTCGCCCAGTGGCTGAAGGCTTCCCCCGGCGTGCTGCGTGCATTCGTCACCAACAGTTTGGACAACATGGCCGCGGCGGCCAAGTCCAAGGATACCGACGAGGCTAAGGGCCTGGCGGCCCTGCTGCTGGCCAGCTTGAACGAACACAGTGGTCTGAACAGCAAGAACGGCGACATCATCGGCAAGGCACTCCAGCGCTACATGGATACCGGCAGCGAGGCGACCTTCAGCACGTGGCTGACCACCGGCAGCGGCATGGCCAGCGGCACGGTGGAGGAGATCCTTGCACAGTACACCGACAGCCTGCTGAACTTGACGGAGCGTCTGTATACCAACTGGGAGAGCAGCGGCACGTCCCTGACCTTCCCGGTGTGGCTGGATGCCCAGCAGGTGACGATGGAGAGCCTGTCCGAGAACGCGGAAGAATCTGAGGCTGAGCCTGATGACACCCAGACCTCCGAAGCCCCGGAGGATGTGCCGGACGGTCAGGAGGCCGAGGGCGGCGCCAGCGGCGGCGGCAACTCCGTGTGGGAGGTCATCGGCACGGTGGTGCGGGAGAATCCCATCATCGTCTGGAGCATCGTGGCCGTGGTTGCAGCCTTGGTCATCGTGGGCGCGGTGCGCCGCTACCACAAGGTCAAGCGCGATGAGCGTGACGATGTGGCCAGCAAGAAATAAGTAAAAAGACGGCTCGTTAAGGAGCAGTCTGCCGATTCGCGTGGGCGGGATTTCCGTCCACGCGAATACGGCTATATAAACGGAAACGGGAGGGATGCCTCTGTGAGAAGAAAAGTGCGGAATTGGGCGGCGTTTCTGCTGGCGCTGATGCTGGTATGGGGTATGATACCGGCGGCCTATGCGGCAGGACACAGCATCACGGTCCATGCGCCGGAGGGAAACGGCCTGCCCTACTGGGAATTTGAAAAGGCGGGCGTGGAGAACGCGGACGTGCTGTATCTTACTGCCGGCGAGAGCCACGGCCTGCCGGCGGGCAGGGTGTCGCGTGTGTCGCTGGCGGTGGGCAAAGGCAAGGACGGAGAGGCCTCCTGCGGCATCTCTGTCAACGGAATGTACTATGTGCAGTCGGTCACATTGGAGCATCCCGACTTCTTCACCGGCACGGTGGAGATACAGGTGGGCAAGGACGCCCAGTGGAACGAAGAAACTTGGGGCAGCATCACGCCGCTGGAGAATTCCAACATCATTGGCCGGGTGCAGTTCAAGAACGGCACATTCACTGGGGATGTGAGTATCACCGTCAGTCCCATGACGGCAGAGCAGGCGGAGGCGGCGCAAAAGCAGAACCAGCGACAGGTCGTACCGCAGGGCAAGTACACGGTGGCCCAGATCTCCGAGGCCATTCAGGGCATTATGACGCAGAAGCGCTCTGCGCTGGGACTGTCTGAAACTGATAATCTCCTTTCCGGGGACGAGCTGACCTACGCCGGCAGCTCCGCCACGGACTGGCTGCCCATTGGCCTGAGCCGCTGCGGTGTGGAGGATGACTACGACGCCTACCTCGCAGCCTTGCAGACCTACGTCGAGCAGAAATACCGTGAGCCGGATAAGCTGGATCGGGTGAAGGCCACCGAGTGGCATAGAATTTCTCTCGCTGTGCTGGCCTGCGGCGGCGATCCTACCCACTTCGGCAAGGATGAGAACGGCAGCGACATCAACTTGATTGCGGACGGCGTGTATGACCGCGGCAAGACCGTGGACATCGGCGCGCAGGGCCTAAACGGTTGGCTGTGGGGACTTATCACGCTGGACAGCATGAAGTACAACATCCCCGCAGGCTCGTCTTACACCCGCACGGAGATGATCAAGAAGATACTGTCCTTCCAGCTCCCGGACGACGGCTTCAATCTGCGCTTCGCACAGGGCAGCACCGCCGATCCGGACATCACGGCCATGGCGATACAGGCGCTGGCACCCTACTATCGGAACTCCACCTTCAACGTGAAAGACCCTGTGGACAAGGCGCTGGACTGCCTGTCCAAATTGCAGCTGGACACAGGCGACTTCCGCAGCTGGGGCACGCGGAACTCCGAGTCCGTGTCGCAGATCATCGTGTCGCTGTGCTCCATCGGCGTTGATCCGCAGAACGACCCGCGGTTCATCAAGAACGGCATCAATCTGCTGGACGCGCTGTTTTACTACCAGCAGGAGGACGGTGGCTTCGCCCACTCCTACGAGTCCGATCCCGGCAACCCCTCCGCCATTCCCGGCGAGAGCAACAGCATAGCCACCGACCAGGCCCTGCTGGCGCTGGTGGCCGTGTGGCGGCAGGCACAGGGTATGAGCATCCTGTACGACTTCCGCCCCGGCAGCGTGTCCGCCAAGATACTGACGCCGGAGGAGAGCGAGGTGTCCTTTGCGGGGAGCTATGAGTTCACCGAAGCAGACCAACAGCAGGCGGACGCCCTGCCCCAAAAGCTGACCACGGAGAACAATGCCGAGGTGACAGCCCTGCTGAATAAGCTGAAAATGAGCCGTGACTTCGACGGCTACGACACCTACATGACCAAGCTGACGCAGGCCAAGAGCGACATAGACGCGCTGTACGCGGAGATAGAGAACATCAACGCGGACATCCAAGAACAGATCATCCCCATGACCGAACCGGGACTGGGCGAGAAGTCTACGGTGGACAGGCTGGTGAAGCGGTACAAGGCGCTGTCTGACCATGACAAGGACCTCGTCCAGAACTGGGACGCTGTGCTTGCGGTAAAGGCGCAGACAGACGCGGCGCAGAGAAACCTGTTCCTCATCATTGGCGGCGCGGTGGTCGTCATGGTAGCCGCGACGGTGGTCATCCGCCGTAGGAGGGAGAGCAAATGAGAAAGCATTTCACAAGATTACTCACCACACTGCTGGCGCTGGTGATACTTTTGCCCATCGTAGCACAAGCTGCTCCCACGGACGGCTGGACAGATGAGGCGGAGCAGGCATATCAGACAGTGACGCAGCTGGTCATCCAGCGCGTCACCGAGAGCAAGGACTACCTTGCCACCGCTACGCAGGAGGAGAACACCAAGGCGGTCTATGCCCTGTGGACCTCCGGCGCAGCTGTCCCCAGCGGCTTCTATGACGAATACCTGCAAGCGCTGGCTGACTGGCTGGATCTCGCGGTCAAGCGGGGCAAAACGGCCTACATCCCCGGTGTTATCCGCACGGTGGCGGCTATGGGACTGGACGTGACCGACTTCGCCGGACACGATCTCATGGACGCCCTGCGGAAGCCGGAGCTGGTGGAGGCGGACGAGGACCGGCTGGATATGCTGATAGACTTGGACGCTGCCGGTGACGTCGGCAAGACAGACGAGTTCAACGCGCTGCGGGAGCAGCTTCTGACGGAAGCCCTTGCCCGCCAGCAGAGCAGCGGCGAGTTCCGCTACACCTCCAAATGGCCCGCCGAGCTGAAGCAAAAAGGCGTGGACGATGAACCTGACCGCTTTGACTATATCCTGCTGACGGCAAAATCCGTACAGGCCCTTGCGCCTTATCAGAACCGCAAGGACGTATCCGCAGCCATTGACAAGGCGTTGAACTATCTCTCCGAGCAGCAGCTCTCCAGCGGCGGGTTCGTCAAGTACGGTGATGAGGACGTAGAGGAGGACGCAGCGGTGTTGGAGATGCTGGCAGCACTGGGTATCTCCCTCGCAGACGAGCGCTTTACCAAGGACGGCCACACCGTGCTGGACGGCATGATGGGCTGGTATCAGAGCGAAGGTATAACTCTGGATGATGAAATAAAACAAGGGTTTTATGCTGATTATAAGAGTTGGAGATATAACGAATATACACAGTTATGGGAAGGTAATTTGATATATGGTGTGCCGGAGCAAAACAGCCTGAATTACAAAAAGGAAATAGCTATGCGGCGTATATACCGAAATACGGAAATTTATTGTGGATTAGCGTCTTTATTAACAGCGAATAACATTGACCAAGATATAGCATCCAGTCTGACTATTCCCACATCAACCGGGGTGAATGTTGATTCCATAGATTTTAAGAGGCTTCTGAAAGAGCAACTGGCCGCTTCAGAAGAGCACTTTAGTTCTGGCTGGTACTGGAACGAAGACTCGACGATTGTCTCTGAAACATCCATATCCAATCTGTCAGATGAAATATTAGCTCTTGAAAAAATACAGGGAGAGCTTTCGTCGAGACAAAAAGAAACGCTGCAAGAGCTGATGGGAAATCTAACACAGGCCAGCAGCGAATACCTTTTGGGACGTAAATCGGCGACATTTTCACCTGGTGCGGTGCGAGCTCTACAGGCCATCGGAGCTGATCCGGGAGACTTCAATGGTTTGGATTTCCTTACGCCTCTGATAAATTTGGAAGGGAAAGATCATCTTGACTATGCGGAAGGATTAGAGGATTTTGATTCTGTTGCCGAGAGTGTTTGGCGTTCCCGTGGCATAAACACAGATGCGATGATAAATAAATATGCGACGGCTATTATTGCTTATCAAATGCCAAATGGCAAGTTTAATGTGAATTATAAGGATGCACTAAAAAGTGGCGATGCGAAATGGATCGAGCATATTTGCAGCAATGAGATGGTGGCTTTTACCGCGCAAAATGTGAAAGCGTTAGGCCCACACCAAGACAAGGAATATATTGCCAAATCAGTAGAGACTGCATTGGAGTACTTATCTTCTATGCAATTGTCAGATGGCAGTTTCCCTGGTATGGCAGGGCAACCGAGTGGTGAAGCCACTTATGCTGTTTTGGATATGATGAATACGCTTGGCATCTCCTTGAATGATGAGCGCTTCGTAAAGAACGGCAACACAGTGGCAGATGGTCTAAGAACATTTTACGTAGAGGGTGTGGGTTTTATAAACAACCCGGAGACCAATATATCCGTAAACTCTATTTCTACAGATGAACTTGGTTTGGGCGGAGGTATATCGCCTTTACGAACGGTATCTGCCCTCACCTACCTCCAGGCCGCCGAAAACGGCAAGTTTGGCCCAGACGGTAAGGGCAACAGCGTGTTCGAGATCGTAGGTTCTGCCCTGACGGAAACGCCGCTGGGAGCGATATTGCTGGCGGTCATCGTGGCCGCCCTGCTGGCTCTCGGCATGGTGCGCCGCTACCGTCGCATCAAGAAGGAGCAGTGACATGAGAGCGAAGTGCAGACATATCGTTTCCCTGTTTCTGACAATATTCTTGCTGCTGTTCTGCGCCGCCTGCGGCCAGACACAGACGGTGCAGCCGGAGGATACCGGCGATAAGGACCAGTACATGACCGAGCCTGTCCCGGAGGGCAAGCCCAATCCGGTAGAGCCGCAGGATACGGCGGTGGATACCACCGTAACGCACACCTGCACGTTCTCCATCTCCTGCGAGACCATTCTGGACAACATGGACAAGTGTGTAGAGAACAAGAAGTTCCTCGTGCCGGAGGACGGCATTGTTTTTCCCGCCACGGAGGTGGAGTTCAGCGAGGGCGAGAGCGTATTCGATGTACTCCAGCGCGTATGCCGTGACAACGCTATTCACATGGAGTCCAACTGGACGCCCATGTACAACAGCGCATATGTGGAAGGTATCAACAACCTCTATGAGTTCGACGTGGGAAGCCTCTCCGGCTGGATGTATAACGTCAACGGCTGGTATCCCAACTACGGTTGCTCCCGTTACCAACTGAAGGACGGCGATGTGGTGGAGTGGCGTTATACCTGTGACCTGGGCTACGACCTGGGTAGCGGGATGGGCGGATAATGGAGGCACCATGATATAGAGAACGCTGGTATAGGAAGCGGGATCCCCAAAACGCATTGGCCTCTGGAGAAATTCGAGAGGCCGCCTAACCATGCGGACAGACAACACTGTATAGCGGAGAAAAAGCCATGGATGGCCCTTTGCGGCCATCCATGGCTTTTTCTCCGCTTTTTATTACGCGCATACCGAGCCTGTTGTCGTAGCCCGCCGTTTCCGTCGTTTGCGAGTTTTTCACAAATGGCGAAACGGAGGTAGCAAAATGCACTTTGACCAATATGCGTTCGGACGGCGGGTCAAGTATCTTCGTAGAAAGAGAAACTTGACTCTGGAGCAGATGTCATCCGCGCTGAATATCAGCATTGACCATCTCAGCAGAATTGAACTCGGCAAGCGAGGTGCCTCTATTGACCTTACGCTTGATATAGCCAATCTCCTGGATGTTTCCGTTGATTTTTTGGTTAGAGGGACATCTCGGATGTCACCATCTACTAAGAAGCTGATCGATCAAATTCGGGAGTTGCTTGATGGGTTCGAGGCTATGTAAAGAAGTTCGACCTACAAGGTCTATCAATTCGACCTACCCCGCTATAAAAATTTCTTTGACTTCAAGGTACAATTTACTCAAGCCAAACAAAGGGCCTATTGTACCTTGAAAAACGCCATTCGGCCATATCCGGCAACTGGATCACATCAGCAGATGAGCCTCCGTAAGAAAGAGGA
>OHTD01000080.1_pt1 | contig 49970 bp, 49 predicted proteins | sample 1578871 | NCBI WGS metagenome assembly OHTD01 (sample SAMEA3879574, study PRJEB24766) | human gut metagenome | biome: human-associated habitat; feature: feces | place: USA | collected 1985/1987 | reverse complement strand
ATTGTATGGCTTGATATCGGTGGCATAATAAGTGAAATCCGTAACAAAAAATTGAGCCCAAATAAATTTATAGAAAGAATGAAATTGCATACAAAGCTTGTATTGATTACGACAGCCATTTTAGTTGGAGGAGGATTTTTATTTATTCTTTTTATAATTTTAATTAATGCATCTTTTGCTTCTGTGCTTCCAATTGTTATAGTAATATTATTTTTTACCATATCCTCTAGTTCTTGCTCTATTGCTGTACTCGACATCATTAAAATATCTTCTTTTATTCCGGCTTCACGCAATTTTATAGCTTCTTCTGTGCTTGCAACAGCTAAATAATCTATTCCGTTATCTATTAAAAAATTGGCATATTCTTCTAAACCTAACCCATAACCGTTGGATTTTACGATTGCTATTATTTTTAATTTATCATTTATTCTTTTTGCATATTCTTTTATCTGTTTTATATTATGCTTTAAATCTTGCTTTTCTATAACTAAAATGCCCATCTTTTCTCCTCTTATGAACTTTAAGCTCCGTCCCTAAAGTTTATTTTTTATGTCTATTCATTAAAAGGCTTCTAACTCTTTTAAACACTGTTTCTGATATTTTATATAATTTATATCTTACTGGTGAGTAATCCATGTGAAGTTCTCCTATAAATTCTGTGAATTCTGCACCAAAACCTTGTTTAAATCTATATAATCCATATTGAGGATGATTCTCGTCTACAACGCCTGAAACTCCTCTTAGGTCATATATATCGTCTCCTCTAGAAATTGCAAGTTTTATCATTTCCCATTGTAATAAATAATTTGGCATTAGATTTCTGTGTTCATTACTACTTGCTCCATATAAATACCAAGTTTTATTACCATACATAATAGGTATAACTCCAGAAATTGGTTTACCATCATAATATGCCATTAATACTTTCATATGTTCTGGTGCTAATGCATCATACATTTGCTCGAAGTATTCTAATGGTCTTATCATAAACCCATCTCTTTTACCTGTTTCTATCATTATTCTATGGAAATCTTTTAAATCTTCTCTATTTCCATCTTTTACAGTAACTCCTTTTCTTCCTGCTAGTCTTACATTATATCTTGTTTTTGAATGAAATGCTTTAAATATTTCATCTTCTGTTTTTCCCTTTATATCTAATCTAAATACATATCTAGGTTGAATTTCGTCTCTAAAATCTTTTGCGTCATCTTTTATTTTATAACCTAGTTTTGTTACTATATCTCTAAATTCTTTATCATCACTTTTTATATCTGGCTCTATTTTTAATACCATTGCATGATATTTTTTAGCTAATTCTTCTGCGCCATCTGTTAATTGCTTTAAAACTTTTTCATCGTGAATATCGCAAACTGGTCCTCTTGATGAATACATTAAATATCCGAAAATTGGTATTTTTCTAAGTAAAACACTTAATGAACCTATTATATTATTATTCTCATCTTCAGCTAAAATAACTTCATTTTTCCAAAAATTTTTAACTTTTGCCCATTCTAAAGATTGTTGAAAATTACATCTTTCATGATGTTCCAAAAATTCAGTGTATTTTTGTCTATCTTCTTTACTATTCATATCTAAAAATCTCAATTTAATTCCTCCAATGTATATCTATTTTCATTTTCATATTTTACACTAACTATCTTTTTTTTACAAGTATTTTTCCCCTATTTAAACATTTAAATAGGGGAAGTAATTAGATATGTTTGATTAAAACTTTTTAATAAGTAATTTTGAAATATTAACAACATCTAGAATTTCCAAAGCTTGTAAATAGTAATAAGAATATGATTATAAAGAATAATATTTCGCTATCTCCACATCCACAGCACATATTTCCAAATAATCCTCCATTATTACATCCGCAGTTTGATCCTCTATCTTCTTGCATTCTCTTCCCTCCCATCTTTAATTAAGCCTAAACTTGCTTTTTATTGTGTAAGAAAAAAGTTAAGTTTCCTAGCCCGTGCGATTGCAGTGCAGTCTACACTTTTGGCGAAGCCACTTTTTTATATGATATATTATGCGAATTTCATTTTTTATGTTACAATATAGAAGTAATATCAATCTTAAACTTAACTAAATATGATATAATTTTACAAAATTAATAAAGAGGTGATTTTTTTGGAACTACTTGCTCCTGCTGGAGATTTTGAGTGTTTAAAAGCTGCCGTTCAAAATGGTGCAGATAGTGTGTATTTTGGTGCAAGCTCTTTTAGTGCTCGTGCTTTTGCAAATAATTTTGACAATGAAGCTTTAGAGATGGCAATTAACTATGCAAAATTAAGAAATGTAAAAACACATTTAACATTAAATACACTAATTACAGATAATGAATTTGAAGATGCTGTAAAACTTGCAGAACATGCTTATAATTGTGGAATAGATGCAATTATCGTACAAGATTTTGGACTTGCACGTTATCTAATCAAAAATTTCCCTGGTCTTGATGTCCATGGTAGTACTCAAATGACTATTCATAATTTAGAATGTGTGCAAACTTTAGAAAAATTTGGTTTTAAAAGAGCTGTTCTTTCTAGAGAATTACCTATTTCTGAAATATATGATATTTGCCATAAAACAAATATAGAAACCGAAGTATTTATTCATGGTGCTTTGTGTCTATCCTATTCAGGTCAATGTTTAATGTCTAGCATGATAGGTGGTCGTTCTGGTAACAGAGGTAAATGCGCTCAACCATGTAGGTTACCATATAAAGTAAAAGATATAGATTCTTCTTTTAAATATTTAATGAGTCCTAAAGATTTATGTGGACTAGAATTTATACCTAAATTAATTGATGCAGGTGTTACTTGTTTTAAAATAGAAGGTCGAATGAAAAAGCCAGAATATGTGGCAACAGTTACAAGAATTTATCGTAAATACATAGATAAATGCTTAAATAAAGAAGATTATGAAATAGATCAAAAAGATATAGATGATTTACTTCAAGTTTTTAATAGAGGAGGTTTTTCATCCGGTCATCTTAAAAATTCTCCAAATACAGACTTTGTTTATCCTGAAAAACCTAATAATGCTGGAATATATATAGGTAATATTTCTAATTATTCTGCTCACAAAGGGTATGTTTCTTTTACACTAAAAGACGGACTTTCAATTGGAGATATAATTTCATTTGATAATGATCATAAAAAATATACCGTTTCTGAATTAATGAGAGGTGGATTAAATTTATCTTCTGCAGATAAAGGTGATAAAGTTACTATTGGTAGAATGAAAGGAAAAATATCAATTGGTGCTAAAATATATAAATTAACAAGTAAAAGTTTATTTAGTACTGCAAATTCTTCTTTTACAAATACCGAAAATATTAAGACTTATTTAAATGCAAATATTACAATAAAAGAAGGAGAACCAATTGTATTAAAAGTTTCTACTATTAATAATAATGATAGTATATATAATAATATTACAGTGACCGAAAAGTCTGAAAGTTTTCCTGTTCAAGCAATTAATAAACCATTAGATATAGAACGAATTATTACTCAATTAAAAAAGACTTCTAATACACAATTTGAATTTAATGATATTAATGTTCAGTTAGATTCGAATTTGTTTATACCTAATATAAGTATTATAAACGAACTTAGAAGACAAGCTTTAGCTAATATAGAAACTTGTGCTATACAAAAATTTAAAAGGATTTTAGATATAAAATATTCTCCAACTAGCAGTATTGCACCACAAGTTACACAAAAGGATATATCTGTTTGCTTTAACATTTTAGATGAAACATTAGATTATACAAAGCTTAATAATTTTAGTAAAGCGTATATTCCTTTAAAATATTTTTATAATAATAAATATTTTGAGATTATTAATACAATTGCCAAAAAAGCTGATATTTATGTGTATATGCCAATTATAATTCGTGGTAATTATAAAAATTTATTAGCTAATTATTTAAGATCTGCTATAGAAAACTTTGATGTTAAAGGTATTGTTTTTTCTAATATTGGAAATGTTGAATATTTAAAATTTATTAAAGAACAATATGGTAACACATTAAAATTAATATCAAATTATACTTTAAATGTTTTTAATAATAATACTGTAAAAGAGTTACTTGATTATGACATTGATTTAATAGAAATTTCACCAGAATTAAATAAAACTAATATTTCAGCACTTTGTAATTCTTATGGCAATAATTTAGAAGTATTTGCATATGGAAAACTTCCAGTAATGAATACAAATTACTGCTTTTTGGGTAAATCTAATAAATGCTATCCAAATTGTGATAAAAAATGTTTTGATACTTCTAAAAAATATGCTTTAGTTGATAGATTAGGTTTTGAATTCAGATTTATTCCTGATAATATTCAAACTATTACAACTGTTTTTAATAGTAGAATTACATCTATTGAAACAAAAGATTTTAATGTTAAATCATGTAGAATCAATATTTTAGATGAAAATATTGATGAAATTAATGAAGTTATACATACTGTTTCAAAAGGAAACAGATTAGAAGGAAATATGTATACAAACGGTAATTTAAACAGAGAAATATAGATACACAGAAATTTGGGACGTTCCTCGGGATTTGGGGACGTTCCTTTTTTCCCTATCAAAAATATATCTTTCAAATTATCAAATAGATACAACGCCAATACAACGCCAACAGGCAGACACTTTTTACGGTGTCTGCCTGTTTTTTGGCTCCTTTCTGCCATATGTTGTATTTCAAACACATGGACTTTGTGCTAATTTAGAAGAAAACTCTCTTTACTTACCGAAGTTTTCTTCAAGATACTCACACACACAATCTGCAACTGCGATATCTGCAATTCCAGCAGTGTCTTTCTGAGAATATCTATAAACAGTCTTTTTGTTTCCATCCGGAAAACCAACTGTGATTCCCATAATAAGAATCGTTTTCGAATATTCTCCATCCGACTTCAATAGATATGCGTTTTCCCCAAACATCTCATCTTTTAACAAGGTGTAAGTGATGCCGCTTGCGGTTGTGAATGTCAGTTTCATGTTGTTCCTTTCTGCCATCGATTGCATTGCATATCGTATGGACTTTGTGGCAAAAAATTTGTTACTGTATCTATTATTATACCACATTTTATGTAAATTTTCAAGTATTGCCCTACTCTTTATATACTTTTCCCAAACTATTACTAGTCCAACACCAACAGGCAGACACTTTTTACAGTGTCTGCCTGTTGGTTAAAGAGGGTTAATGTTTTCTAGATACAAAGGCTATTCCTTGTGCTTTGTATGGTAAATTATAATAAGTATCTTCAAAGCATACTTCGTATACTTTGAAAGAATGCCTCATGGAAACCAATTCAAGGAAAATTGGTTTCTTTTTAAAAAGACATCCTGTTTAAGGATGTCTTTTACTGTTACCCTATTTTAATATTTCTAAGCTGTTTTAAATTGGATTACTACTCAATTTAATAATTAAATCCATATTATCATCTTTTGCAGCTTTATTTTTTCTAATAGTTCCACATTTTTCACATTTAAACACAATTACATAACCCTTTTTAGAATTTAATTCTATCCCAATTGGTTTTAAAATTCCATGACATGTTTCTGCCCTATCTCCTGGATTTATATCTACATGTTTAGAATACAAACAATATGGACAATGATTTCTGCAAGAATATTCTAATTTAGGTACTAATTTTCCACAATGTTCACAAATAAATTCTTCATCTATTTCTGTAAATTTGCTATCTTTTAACATAATTAACTCCTAGTATTTAAAATCTCCATTTCCTAAAAATTCCCTTAACAAAGAATTTGTTGGTATTAAATCTTTTGGTATCTCCTCAAAATATTGTAAGATTTCGCATAATCTTTTTGCTTCTGAATATTCTGGTTCAGAACTATCAATTTCCTTTAATAATGGTAATGCCATCGTTTTTAATACTGACATCTCATATACTAAAGAAGTATTAAACATAACATCTGCTTGCTCTTGATAAGGGAATATATTTTTTTGTTCTCCTCTATTTACTGATGGCCACATTCTTAAAGTATGAAGCGCAGAATATCCTCTGAATTGATAATCTCTTACTATTCTTCTTATTAATCTTGAATCTGTTGTTGATATTCTATTAAAATAATCAATATTTAATACAGTTAATGCACTAATATATATTTTAAACTTATTTTCTTTTGGAATACTCTCTGTTAACTTATCATTCAAACAATGAATTCCCTCTATTACAAGTACATCATTTTTGTTTAATTTTAATTTATCTCCTCTATACTCTTTATGCCCTGTATGGAAATTAAATGATGGTGTTTCTACTTCTTCACCATTTAATAAACTTAAAATTTGATTATTAAATAAGTTCATATCTATAGCATTTATATCTTCAAAATCATAATTTCCATTTTCATCTTTTGGAGTATCTTCTCTTTCTACAAAATAGTTATCAACTGATATTGTAACTGGTCTTAATCCATTTAGTTCTAGTTGCAGACCTAACCTTTGTGCAAAAGTAGTTTTACCAGAAGAAGATGGACCTGCAATTAAAATAACCTTTGCATTTCTATTTTGTGCTATTTTATCTGCTATTTGAGAAATCTTTTTCTCGTGCAAAGCTTCATCTAATAAAACAATATGTTTTGCTTCACCATTTTGAACTTTTGTATTTAATTTATATAATGTATTTATATCTAATAATCTATGTATATTCTCATAATCTTGAAGTGCAGATAATAATTTTGGATTATCTACAAATGGTTGTAATTTTGTTATATCCTTTCTATTAGGATATCTAATAATAAAACCATGTTTATATTTTTCTAATTTAAATATTTTCATATATTTTGTAGATATTGGCATAACACCATAAAAATAATTATAATAGTCTTCACAATAATATAAAGTAACATGATCTCTTTCTTTTATATCTTTTTGCAATATTCCCTTTAATGTCTTATTCTTTTCGTAAAACTCATCTGCTTCTTCTTTTGTCATTATAACTTTTGTAATTGGTAAATCTTCTTGAACTATTTCATTCATTCTGTTACTTACTGCTTCTAACATTTCATCTGTAACTTTCATATTATCAATTTCAAAAAACATAGAATTTGATAATTGATAATCTACTGTTAATAAAGCTTTTGGGTATACTTCTGAAAAGGCTTTTGCCATTATATAACTTAATCCTCTTATATAAATTCTAAGCCCATCTTTATCTGATATATCTATAAATTTTATATTAGTGTCTTCTTTTAATATATGATTTAATGATTGTATTTGATTATTGCAAATACATGCAATTACATGCTCATTACATTCTTCTTTAAACACATCAATTACTTTTTGTGGCTCTTGTATCTCTATAGTTTTGTCTTTATATGTTATTTTCATAGCATTCTTCCTTTCGTTTTTACTGCATAATATTTTATATTATATTATTATTTAAGTCAAACTATTCTTAAATTCTGGCACATATTCTTCTTCATGTTCACCTAGATCTTGCATATATCCATTTTCTATCCCAATTTCATATATATAATCTTCTATTTGTTTGTATTCTTCATTATTTATTTTTCTATTAAGTTCTTTTATCTGTTTTGCTTTATATGTTGGAAAATATTGTGCCATAATACTTACGTAAACTTCTTTTCCTATATTATCTATAATCCACTTTAATACGTTTTTACTATTTTCGGTTTCATTTGGAAGAATTAAATGCCTTATTATTAAACCTCTTTTTATTATTCCATTTTCGTCTAATTGTGGAGGTCCAACTTGTTTATACATTTCTGTTATTGCTTTTGATGTTACTTCAAAATAATTATTTATATTTGAATATTTTCTTCCTAATTCATTATTAGCATATTTAAAATCTGGTAAATATACATCTATATATCCTTCTAGCAATTTCAATGTTTCTATGTTCTCATATCCATTTGAATTATATATTATTGGTATTTTTAACCCATTTGATTTTGCTATTTTAATTGCTTCTATAATATGATAAACATACATCACTGGTGTTACTAAATTTATATTATGCGCTCCTTTGTCCTGTTGTTCTATTATACTTTTTGCTAAAAAATTTATATCTACTTCTTGCCCCATTCCTTCTTGACTTATTTTATAGTTCTGACAAAACACACAATTAAAATTACAGTTTGAGAAGAATATTGTTCCAGAACCATTTGTACCACTTATACATGGTTCTTCAAACTGATGTAATGATACTAATGATATTTTTAATTTATCTGTGGCTTTGCATCTTCCTACTTTTCCTTCTAATCTATTTATTTTGCATCTATGTGGACATAGTTTACATTCTTTTAATTCCTCTAACATTTTGCTTCCTTTCTTTTTTACGTCTATTAATTATTATACCTTAAATTAACAAAGAAATGAAGAGACTAGATATAAAATATCTTTGCCCCTCCATTTCATTAACATCTTATGCTGTCGCGGGAATTACATACATCTTTAAATCTGCATTTAGTATAAATAGATAATCTATATTAGTATTTATTAACGTTCTATATTCTTTTCCTTATTATAAGAAAATTTCATAACGTTTTTCGAACTTTTGTTTGTTTTTAACTTTAAAAATAAAATACAAGCTTAGCTTGTACTTTATTGGTGGGCAGGGATGGATTCGAACCATCGTACTCAAATGAGAACAGATTTACAGTCTGCCGCCTTTAGCCACTCGGCCACCTACCCATATTATTAAATTAAAAAATGGTGCTCCCTCAAGGATTTGAACCTTGGACCCACCGGTTATGAGCCGGTTGCTCTGACCAACTGAGCTAAGGGAGCCTGTCGACGAAATTTAGTATACTATTTTTAATATAATATGTCAATACTTTTTTTACTATTTTTTTATTTTTTTTAGAAAAAAATTTATATTCATTTAAAAATACTATATTACCTATTTCTAGGTAATATAGTATTTCTTGGTATATACTGTTGTAGATTTTACTACAATTTTAATTTTCTGTTTTTCCTTCTGGAAGTGCTGGAACTTCAAGAACTACTCTTATACTCATAATATATTTAATTGTTCTTACGAATTTGCTGTTTTTAAATCTTTGCCATAAGCTTGGTTTAGCTTCAAATGTTTCTGCTACATATTGTTCTTGTTGTGTTTTTTCTACTTTTTGAATTGTTTCTACTTTTGGTTGTTGTTTTACTTTTTCTACATTTGAAGATTCAGCAATTGCAGCAACATTAACTTTCTTTTCTTTCTTAGCTTTTACTTTTTTAGGCTTTTGAACTGGTTCCATAACAGGTTCTACTTGTTCTTCTACCACATCTTCTACTGGTGCTGGTATTTCTTTTAATGCATCTGCTATTTCAAGTCCAATATAACTTAATGCTTTTGATCTATCTTCTATTCTTTCCATATCTATTTCAATATGTAAGTTTGATTCCAAATTAGATATTCTTGCTTTTAAAAGTTTTAAAGCATCTTTATAATGATCTGTTTCTTTGCTTCTGCTTCTTCCGATAATTAATAAAGTATTTATTATATCTTCATCAAAATCATCTTGAGCTTCTTTAACTGCTTCTTTCCAATTTTTTTCTTTTGTTTCAACTTTTTTTAGAAGTTCTTTTAATTTTCCTCCTAAACTTATATTTAATTCTCTTTGTCTAATTAAATTTTCTATTTGTTTAGTATTATCTTCAAATTGGCTTGTAGCAAATTCAACTAAATCAAAAGCAGCATTATAAACACTTGCAGGGAAATTTTGTTTCTTTGGATACTCTACCAAATATGTTTTTATAGCTTCTACTAAATCCTTAAAATAAGTATCATCATCTAATTGGATGATTTGTTTCTTACTCTTAGGATTAATCATTTTATGCACTTTTTCTATATTTGATAATATCTTCTCCTCAGTTATTACCATTCTAACATTTACTATGCCAGATCTAGACATGTAAATTCCCTCCTTCATCATACGTAAATTCCAAAAACTAAGTTTATTATACATCTTTCTTCATAATTCTACAATAATATTACCTTTAATTATTTATTTCATTTTTGTAATATATTTGTAATGTTTTCGTAATATTACTTCATTATTCCTGATATTGCTATCTTTTCTATTTCCTTATACATTGATTGAATATCTAAATTCTTTTCTGTTTTTAGTTTATATATTAAACATGAACTTGTAAGACTAAATATTTCGGAAGCAATAACTTCTGGATCTCTATCTATAATTTCTCCTTTTTCTATTCCTTCCCTAACAATTTTTTCTACTATATTTAAATATTCAAATACATATTGTCTACTTCTTTTATTTCTCTCTTCTTTTCCCCACATTTGGCTAAGAATTATTGTAATTAAACTCTCATACTTTACTATTACTTTGATTTGAATTAAAATAATAGCTCTTATTTTATCTATATAGCTTGATACTTTATCTGTTTTTATTTGGATACTATTTTTTAAGAGTTTCATACCCTCTTCTACTAAAAAGTTAAATATTTCTTCTTTACTAGAAAAATGATAATACAAAGTACCTTTTGCTACACCTACTGTAGCAGTAATTTCCTCTATACTTGTAGCCTCATACCCTTTATCTGCAAATAATTGCATAGCTGTCTCAAATATTTTTCTTTTTGTCTTATTCATTAACATATCTCCTATTTCTTTTAAATTTTAAAATAAAGAAATTTCTAATTTTAGTCCATCTACTTACTTTAACAACTAAATAAAATTTATTTGGATCTTTTTCTTCCATTGCTTTCTCCTTTGTATAACTTCTTTTTTAGTTTACTATAATTCTTCTTTTTTATCAATAGACTTCTTCCAATTTTCCAATTAAATCTATACCTTCTTCGCCTATAATTTTAACTGTAACTATCTTATTTTCCAAATTTTCTGCATTTTCTTTAATTTTTACCATTATATAGTTTGTAGTATGTCCTTTATAATAACCATCTTCAAGTTCTTCTATTAACACTTTTAAATTAGTATTTATATATTTTTTATTTTGCTCTTTTTCATTTTTATCAGATAATTCTATTAATTTTCTACTTCTTTCTTCTTTTATATTACCATCCACTTGATTAGGCATTTTTTCAGCTTTTGTTCCGTGCCTTGGTGAATATTTAAATACATGCATTTTATAAAAATCAATATTTTTTAAGAATTCATAAGTAGTATTAAATTCTTCATCAGTTTCCCCAGGGAATCCAACAATTATATCTGTAGTTAAAGCAACATTTGGATATGCTTTTCTTAATAATTCAGTTGCTTTTTTAAATTCTGAAGTCGTATAATGTCTATTCATTCTTTTTAAAGTTTCATCACAGCCACTTTGTAAAGACAAATGAAAATGATCACAAATCTTATTTAATTTGCTTAATCTATTAACAAAGTCTTCTGTAATTAATGTTGGCTCTAATGAGCTTAAACGAATTCTTTCAATTCCATCTATCTTATTAATTTCTTCTAATAAATCTATTAATCCAATATCTTCTTTTAAATCTTTTCCATATGATGCAACATGAATTCCCGTAACTACAATTTCCTTAATTCCTTTTTTAGCTAATTCTGTAACCTCTTCTTTTACATTTTCTATTTTTCTGCTACGTATACATCCTCTTGCATATGGAATTATGCAATATGTACAAAATTGATTACATCCATCTTGAACTTTTATTGCAACCCTATTTTTATCTGTATAATTTACACTACCAAAATCTACAAATTCTTTTTGATGCATTACATCTGATATATGTTCATGTGGCTGTTTATTAGCTAATGCCTCTTCTACATACTTAACTATTTCTGTTTTTTCGCTTATCCCTAATATTAAATCTATATCTTTTATTTCTTCTAATTTATCTGCAGCTACTTGTGCATAACATCCTACTGCTACTACAATTGCATCTGGATTTAATTGCTTTGTTCTTCTAATCATTTGTCTTGATTTTTTATCGGAAATGCTAGTTACAGTACAAGTATTTATTATATAAATATCTGCTTTTTCTGAAAATTCAACTAATTCATATCCCTTTTCTAAAAAAGCTTGAATCATTCCATTTGTTTCATATTGATTTACTTTACAACCTAATGTATAAAACGCTACCTTCATTTTTCTTCCTCTCTCTTACATTTAATCGCTATTATATCAGCAAAATCCATTTTTTTCAACATTTAATTAACTAATGGTATGCTGTTTTCAGCATACCATCTTCATTTTAAATTTGCATATTCATTAAAAAAATTTGTTTAGGTTTTATATCACATTGTTTAAATACTTTTTCTCTTATGTTTTCATATTCAGGACTTCTTAAGTCCTTATAAGCTTTAGTCCTTTTACTATTCCAATAAGGGATATTTGAATTTTCTTTTATACATTTATCCAATAGTTCTTTTGTTATATTTAGTTCATATCCTATACTTCCAAAGTTAAATCCATCTGCTATTAATAAATATTTTCTACTATCTAATTTTTTATGTATTTTGGGTCCAATCTGTAAATAAATTGACTTCTCATTCATTCCACTTAAATCTTTACCATACATTATTGGATAATCTTTTTCATGCTCTTCTAATGGTTCATTTCCTATAATCTCACATTCTCCATAATAAAAAATATCTCTTAATATATATTGTGAAGGTATTGTTTTTAACTTTTTAAGTTCTTTTATTTCTATATTTTTGTTATCCGTAATTATATAATATATATTTACTAATAATGGATGTCCCATAAGAATATTCCAAAATGGCTTTCCACTTTTTTTATATTTATCAACATCCCAAATAATTCTTCCATACCCATAGTTTTTTCTGTCAAATTTAAATCTGAAGAAATCACCTTCTTTATAATTTACTTTTACTCTTTCTTCCATAGCAAATCTTTTTATGTCAGACAAATCCTCTTCTGTAGTCTCTGTAATCCACTTATTAAGCCATATTCTTAATTCTGAAAAATTCTTTATTTTCACTTCTTGTCTATATGTAGAATAATACATTTTCTGCGTAGTATAATTTCCTATTAAAACATTTTCATTACATAAAGCAAAATACATACCTATTCTATCTTTATTTTCCATTAATGATGGCGTGATTTTTTTAGGCTTTCCTCTATCAGTTTTTGGTAATAATATTGTTCTATTTTCAATCGTTGCATAATCCATTTTTGCCTCTAAATAATAATCATCATTAGATATATAAATATACTTTTTTATAGTATTGCCTTCGAAATATAAATATGTTGTATCTGATAATTTTACTCTCTCCCAATTATCTTGTACAGGCTCTATGCCCAAATATTTTCTATCTTCATTGGTTAATTCGAATTTTAAATTGTCCATTTTTTCCCCTTTTACTTACTATTATTTTCCTTATTATAACTTTAATATATTTTTTAGGCAAGAAAATAGGGATTTAAGGAACGTCCCCAAATCCCTAACCGATGGTTCAATATTCTTAATGCATTTAATACTGTAAGTAAAGTAACACCTGTATCAGCTAATACTGCAAGCCATATTGGTGCTGTTCCAAATAAGCCTACAATTAACACAACAAGTTTTGCAAGTAATGAAAAAGCTATATTAAATTTAACTATTCTCATTGTTTTTTTAGCAATTCTTATTATTGTTGGTAAGGTTGAAATGTCGTTAGATATTAAAATTCCATCTGCTGTATTGTTTGCAATTTCTGAGCCTGTTCCCATGCTCATTCCAAAATCTGCTGTTGCAATTACTGGGCTATCATTTATTCCATCACCTAAAAATGTTACTTTATTCTTATTTGCTTGTAATTCTTTTACTTTATTTAATTTTTCTTGTGGTAATAATTCTGCATATACTTTTGATATTTTTAATTTATCTGCAATATTCTTAGCAGCCTTTTTATTGTCACCTGTTAATATTGCAACATCTTTTACTCCTGCCTCTTTTAAATTCTCTAATATATTTTCTACATTTTCTCTTAATTCTTCTTTTAATGTTATATATCCTACAATTTGTTTATCTACTGCAAGCGTAATAGTATTATCAACATATTCTGATGTATCTACATCGTATTTTTCCATTAATTTTTTATTTCCAAATAAAATTTCTTTTCCATTAATAATTCCATATAAACCATGTCCAGAATATTCTATATAATCTTTTACTTCTAATTTTTCTATGTCTTTTTTATAACTTGCAACTGCTGTTGCAATAGGATGATTAGATAAACTTTCTATACTATAAATATATTCTAACATTTCATTTTCTGGAATTTTTGTTGCTTCTAATTTATCTATAACCATTTTTCCTGTAGTTAATGTTCCTGTTTTGTCAAATGCAATTATATCTGTTTTTGATAAATTCTCTATATGTTTTGTTCCTTTTATAATCATTCCTTTTTTAGAAATCGCACCTATACAAGAGAAGAATGATAATGGTATAGAAATTACTAAACTACATGGACAAGATGCCACTAAGAAGAACAAAGCTATATCTATCCACTTATCCATATCTGCACCTAATATTAATGGAATTATTACTAATAAAATTGCAACTACTATTACAATAGGTGTATATATCTTAGAAAATTTAGTAATAAATTTTTCTGTCTTTCCTTTATTATTTGTTGCTTCATATACTAAATCAATTATTTGTGAAGCCATAGAATCTTTATATTCTTTTTCTGCTTTAATATAAATTGCACTATTTAAATTTATACTTCCAGAAATAACTTCGTTATTTTCTTCTACTTTAACAGGTTTGCTCTCTCCTGTAATTGGTGATGTATCTATTTGAGATGTACCAGATGTAACTATTCCATCAACAGGAATCTTTTCACCAGGTTTTACAAGTAATATGTCACCTATTTTTACATCCTCTACTTTAACAACATTTACATTATCTCCATCAACTAAATTAGCATTATTAGCTTTAATTTTAGTTATATCTTCTATGTTTTTATTTGATCTAGCTTCTGCAAATTCTTCTAAGAATTCACCTAATTTAAATAATAAAACAACCAAACAACTCTCTGGATAATCACCTTTTATAAATGCTCCAATTATAGCTATTGTCATTAATGTACTTTCTTCGAAATTAAACTTAAATAAGTTTTTTATTCCTTCTATTAATAAATCATATCCTGCAAGTAATACAGCTATTAAATTTATCCAAATTTTATATTCTGCTAAAGCCGGAATAAATCCAATTCCAAATAAAACTAATGAAAGTATATACAAAATTATTTTGCTTTTATTTTTTTCTTTTACTTCACATTCTTCATGATTATGACTACAACATGCCATGCTTTTCTTCCTCCTCTAAAATATGATCCAATGCCATTTGTATAATAAGTTCTACGTGTTCATCATCTAAGCTGTAAAAGATTTGTTTTCCTTCTCTTCTAAATTTTACTAATTTACTATTTCTTAAAAGTTGTAACTGATGAGAAACTTGTGATTGGTTTAAGCCTAATAATTCGCATAAATCACAAACACATAATTCTTCTTTTAATAAACTACAAATTATTTTTAATCTAGTTTCATCTGAAAATAGTTTAAACATATTAGATAATTTTTGATATTCATCAGCTTTTGGTTCAAGTGATTTAACATTATTTATTTTATTTAAATGTGGACAGTTTTCTGCACACACTAATTTTTCTTCCTCTTCCATTTTTACCTCCTCTTATATCATATGAGTGGATATTCATATGATTACTTATTCATATGATAAAACAAAAAAAATAATCTGTCAAGATATAACAGATTTTTTTATATAGTAGGAAATTTCTGTACTAAATACTTATAGCGAATGCAAGATTTTTTAACATTTACCAATGTATAAAAAATCTTGCATTCGCTATTCCTAAAAATTATTCTTCTTCTTTTTTTGTTTCTTTAGAAGCATCTTCTTTTACTTCTTCTTTAGCTGGCTCTTCAGCTTTTGTAGCTTCTTCAGTTTTAGCTTCTTCTACTGGAGCTTCAACTTTTTCTTCTACTACTGGTTCTTCTTCGATAGTTGCTTTTACTGTAATTTCTTTATCTTCAATTCTTGCACCAATTTGTTCTTTAGTTTTAGCAGCTTTACCTACTCTGTCTCTTAAGTAGTATAATTTAGCTCTTCTTGCTTTACCTACTCTTACTAATTCTACTTTTTCTACTAATGGTGAATGAATTAAGAATGTTTTTTCTACACCAACACCAGAAGCTATTCTTCTAACTGTGAATGTAGCATTTAGTCCTCCACCTTGTTTTTTAATAATAATTCCTTCAAATACTTGGATTCTTTCTCTATTTCCTTCTTTTATTCTTTGGTGAACTCTTACAGTATTTCCAACCTTAAGAACTGGTATCTTCTCTTTTAGATGCTCATGCTCTATTGATTTAATGATATCCATTATTTACTTCCTCCTTCTTTTAAATTTTTATATTCACTTAACATTTTTTGTTCTTTATCAGATAATTCAATTTCTTTTAATAAATCTGGTCTTTTTAAATATGTATTTATTATTGACTGATTTCTTCGCCATTCTTTAATATTTTCGTGATGCCCAGAAAGCAATACTTCTGGAACTCTTTTACCTAAAAATATTTCTGGCCTAGTATACTGTGGATATTCTAGCAAGCCATTTGTAAAAGATTCTTCTTGAATAGAGTCCTCTTTTAAAACTCCTTCTACATATCTACTAACACTATCTATCAAAACCATTGCTGGTAGTTCCCCACCAGTTAATACATAATCACCTATCGAAATTTCCTCATCTACTATTTCATCAATTACTCTTTGGTCAATACCTTCATAATGTCCACAAAGTAATATGATATTTTCTTCTTTAGCTAGATCTTGTACCATTTGTTGATTTAAAGTTTTTCCCTGTGGTGACATATATATAACTTTAGCATTTGATTCTTTAACAGAACAATATGCATCATATACAACTGTTGGTTCCATAACCATTCCGGCACCACCACCATAAGGAGTATCATCTACTTTTTTATGCTTATTTTTAGAAAAATCTCTAATATTTATTAAATTAATATCTATTAGTCCTTTTTCTTTTCCCCTTCCAATAATACTTTCATCTAATGCTGAAAACATTTCTGGAAAAAGAGTTAAAACATTAAATTTCATTCTTCCTCCTATATTAAACCTGGAATAAGATTAATTATCATTTTCTTATTTTTTAAATCAACTTCTTTTACAACATCTGCTATAGCAGGAATTAATATTTGTTTTCCGAGATTGTCTTTTACTACATATACATCATTACTACCAGTTGGAAATACATCTTCTATTTTGCCTAAATATTCATTTTTATCTGAATAAACATCAAGACCTATTAAATCTACAATATAATATGTATCTTCTCCTAAGTCTTCTTGACTTTCTTTTTCTGTTTTCAAATAAAAATTTCTATATTTTTCTGCTTCTTCTATAGAATCAATTCCTTCAAGTTTTAGTAAGACTTGATTTTTATTATATCTTACCTGTTCTATTTTAACTTTTTTAAGTTCATTTTTTAATTGTATATATACATACTTTAAATCTTCAAATTTGCTAATATCATCAGTAAAAGGATTTACTTTTACAACACCTTTTAACCCATTCGTATTAACAATTTGTCCAATCTCTATATATTCCATATTAACCCCTTTTAGTTAATGAATTCAATTGTAACTTTTTTGTTTTCTTTTGATGCTACAGATTTCATTATAGCTCTTACTGCTCTTGCTACTCTACCTTGTTTTCCTATAACTTTACCCATATCATCTTCAGCAACTTTTACTTCGTATACAACTGATTTTTCACCATTTAATTCTTTTATAGATACTGCATCTGCATTATCTACTAAATTTTTTATCATTACTTCTAAAACTTCTTTCATTTGTTTATCCTCCTGTCATTAATCCTTGTTTGCTAAGTCTATTAATTTTTTAACTGTATCTGTAGGTTTTGCTCCGTTTTTGATCCATGTTGCAACAGCTTCTTTATCTAAAACTATTGTTGATGGTTTTGTCATTGGGTCATATGTTCCTACTTTAGCTATAACTTTTCCATCTCTTGGACTTCTAGAGTCTGCTACTACTATATGATAAAAAGGTGCTTTTTTCTTTCCTTCTCTTTGTAGTCTTATTTTTACCATTTATTTCACCTCCTAAAAATCTAAGTAATCTATTATTAATTGTTATTAATAATCTACATTTTAAAATCTTTTAAGTCATTCATATTTAAGTTTTTCATCATGTTCCTCATTCCCTTGCCTGTCTTTATTTTTTTCATCATTTTTTGTGTTGTTTCGAATGAAGTCATGAATCTGTTAATTTCTTGTACTGATGTTCCACTACCATTTGCAATTCTTTTTCTTCTACTTGCATTTAACAATTTTGGATTTCTTCTTTCTCCATTTGTCATTGAACAAATAATAGCTTCTATTCTATCAAATTCTTTATCATCTACTTTAATATTTTTAAGTTGACTCATTCCTGGAAGCATTTTTAATAAAGATGAGAAAGAACCCATTTTCTTTACTTGTCTTAGTTGTGCTAAATAATCATTTAAATCGAAGCTCTGTTTTCTTAATTGTTCTTCCATTTTCTTAGCTTCTTCTTCATCGAATGATTCTTCAGCTTTTTCTATTATAGAAAGTACATCTCCCATTCCTAAAATTCTTGATGCCATTCTGTCTGGATGGAATGGTTCTATGTCACTTAATTTTTCTCCTGTTGCTATATATTTTATTGGTTTGCCTGTTACTTTTTTTACTGATAATGCTGCACCACCACGTGTATCACCATCTAACTTAGTTAAGATTATTCCATCTATTCCTACTTTTTCGTTAAATGTTGTTGCCACATTTACAGCATCTTGACCTGTCATACTATCTACTACTAATAAGATTTCTTGTGGTCTTACATTTTGTTTTATATTTTGTAATTCTTGCATTAAGTCTTCATCTATTTGAAGTCTACCTGCAGTATCTAGTATTATTACATCATTTAATTTCTTTATTGCTTCATCTATTGATCTTTTAGCTATATTTACTACATTTTTAGAATTTTCATCACTAAATACTGGAATGTTTAATTGTTTACCAACAACTTGAAGTTGTTTTATAGCTGCTGGTCTGTATACATCACATGCAACTAATAGTGGTTTTTTACCTTGTTTTCTTAATACATTTGCAAGCTTACCTGCTGTTGTTGTTTTACCAGAACCTTGCAAACCTATTAACATTATTACTGTTGGAGCATTTGGTAAAAATGTAATTTTACTTTCTGTTCCTCCTAATAATTCTACAAGTTCATCTTTAACTATTTTTATTACTTGTTGTCCAGGTGTTAAAGATTTTAAAACATCTTGACCTAAAGCTTTGTCTTGGATTACAGTTATAAATTCTTTTACTATTTTATAGTTAACGTCTGCCTCAAGTAATGCAAGTTTAACTTCTCTTAGCATATCTTTTAAGTCAGCCTCTGTAACCCTTACTTTTCCTTTGAATTTATTTGTTATACTTTGTAATTTAGAAGATAATCCTTCAAAAGCCATTATTTTCTCCTTACTTTAAATTAATTTTTTTAAATCTTTTTTTATTGATTCTAGCGTTTTCTTATCTTGTATATTTAAGCTATCTAATTTAGAAATAATACCATTTACTAGCTCTTCTTGTTTTTGCATTTTCTTCATAAGACCTAATTTATTTTCTAAATCATATAATTTTGTTTCTCCACTTTTTATATTATCTCTTACTGCTTGCCTTGTAATATTATAGTTTTCTGCAATTTCTGATAAAGAAAAATCATTGTTATAATATTCATCTAATATCTCGAATTGTTTTTCTGTTAAAGTATTTTTATAAATTTGAGATAATATACTTATTTCTATGTTTTTTTCCATCATTACACCTTCTCTTTTTGTAATGCTATTATACTTTACACTATTTTAGTGTAAATGTCAAGAGCTTTACAGTAAAAAAAATCGGGATTTTTTTGGAGGTGGAGGGATTGGGGGACATTCTTTTTTTCCCTTTTAGGGATTTGGGGACGTTCCTAAAATCCCTCCAAAAAATGGAGGGATTTTTACATTTATAATTTTACTTACTCTACGTAATATTTCCTTGTTCTTTTATTTTTTGTGGTCTTAATTCTTGTCTTGCCTCTTCTAAATCTTCTATATTATCTACAACTGCTTTCTTCATTCTGTCTTCAATCTTTTTTCTTTTTGTTTTTCCCATAATTCCTAAATCTCTTAATCTTTGTATTTTTTGTCTATATTCTTCTGGAACTTCTGCTATATCACAACCTGCAAACTCATCTAACACTTTTCTTTCTGGTGCATTACGCCATCTAGCTGATAAATGAACCTCTGCTAATTGTTCTGGAGTTAATTCATCTACTTTTAAGTTCCTTCCTTCGCCACGTTTTCTAAAGCCTGGTGATGGGGCTTTTCCGTGTTCTTCTATAAATTCTATATATTCTTCATAAGTCGTTTTCTGCTCTATACCCAAACCGAAACTTCTTAATTTTGCTATTTTCTCTTTGTCTTCTTCTGGTATGTCATCTAACTCTACCCCAGTATATTTATCCAATTTTTCTTTTTCTTTTGAATGTTTCCATCTGCCATATAAGTTAACTTCTTCTTTTTGTTCAGGTGTTAGTTCATCTATTAATAATCTTCTAGAATCTTTTCCAAAATTACCAATAGGAGTTCTACCGTTTTCCTCTAAAAACTCTACAAATTCTTCATATGTATCATGTTTAATTTTTTTCTTTAAACCTAAGCCAAAACTTCTTAATGTAGCTACTTGCTCCCTGTATTGCTCTGGTACTTCTTGTATATCTCTTTCTGCATATTCGTCTAGTACTTTCTTTTCTGGTGCATATGTCCATCTTTTAGCTAATCTTTTTTCGTTTTGTTCTTCTTCACTTAAATTATCTATTAAAATTGGCTTACCTTTTCCAGAAAGATTTTGCCTGGGCTCCCTTCCGTTTTGCTCTAAATATTCCACATACTCTTCATATGTTGTTTTTTCTTCTAATCCAAGTTCTCTTAGTTTTTTTATTTTATATCTATATTCTTTTGGAACTTCTTCTATCTCTTTTCCTTTATATTTTTTAAGCATTTTTCTTTCTTCAGATACTCTCCATCTTTGATATAAATGCATTTCATCCTTTTCTTCATCTGTAAGTTCATCAGCCTTTAATCTTTTACCATCTTTTGAAAAATGTCCATGTGGCTTTCTTTTATTTTTTTCAAAAAATTCTATGTATTCTGAAAATGTATCATGTATTGTACGAGTTTTTAATTGTTCATCAATCTCTCTTAATAGATCTAGCAGTTCCAATTCTTCTGGTTGTAATTTAAAAAATTTATAATAGCTATCATTGGTTTTATCCTTACCTTTCCCCATTGCGTGTTCTATTTCCATAAATGTATCTATTTGTCTTATCCAATTGTTTACAGCATCAATTATAACTCTATCTTCTTTGGCATCTATACTCATAATTCTTCCGACTTCTTGACTAAATACAATCCAAGATTCTGTTGGCTTAAACATTACTATTCCATCTAAACCGCGTATATGTATGCCCTCATCTAGCATATCTACACAGAATAATAATTGCAACGAGTTATTTTCTTCATTTTCCTCAAATCCTTCGATTGTATTTCTATTAGCTAAAGGTGTCTTACCAAAAGTATCATTTTTCCCATCTTTACTTAATACATAATTAATTAAAATATTTTTATTCACTTTTCCAAATATTTCTTGCGCCCTTTTCATTTTATCTTGCATATCAAATCTATTTGCACAAAAAACTATATATTTTCCATTCTTATTTTTCATTGCTTGTGCCATAATATCTGGCATATCTGGCTCACTGCTTACCATGCTTTCTAATTTTTGATAAAGCTGTAATATTTTTTCTTTCTTTTGTATATCATCTATTTTGTCCATTTCTTTTTTATATTTTACTAAGTCGCTTTTAAGTGCAGATAACATCCTTGTATATCTAGCACCTTTTAAAACAACTTCCCCTTCTTTTGAACCGTCTAACGCTTCAGTCATGGACATTTCATAAATTATACTATCTTTGAATTTCTCATATAACATGTTTCTTCCATCAGATCTTTTTGGGGTTGCTGTTATACCTATGTATTTTGCATTTGGATGATTTTTCATAAAAATCTCTAACTCTGGTTCCCAAGTTGCTGCACCTATCCTATGTGCTTCATCACATATAACTATATCAGCTTTAAAATCTTTCATTTCATTTATTTTACTTAATGATTGATATGTAGCCAATCTTATTTGTTTTTTTCTTAACAATTCTTTACCATTTGTCATATATTTTTCAATATATTTTCTATATTGATTTTTAATTATTAAACTTGGAACTAGTATTAGCGAAACCAATTCTTTATTACTTTCTAGTAAAGCATTTTCTATATATTTTATTGGTGGAAACGTCTTTCCACAACCTGTTGGGTATACAAATGCCACCCTATTATGTGTCTTTAATCTATTATTTAATAATACATATGTTTTTTGTTGGTGTTTATATATTAATACTACAGCCATTTTTTTCTCCTTTAGTTAAAAAATTTCTTTATCCAACTAAAAAATTTTTCATACCATTTCTTATTCTTTACTATAGTAACCTCTTGTTTAACATGTGTTATTTTTGATTTTTTAAATGGATTAATTACATTTTTATTTATTTCCTGTATCTTTTTATCTTTTATTCTTTTTTCTGTATCTTTTATAAATCTTATTTCCTCTTCTGGTGCTATATAATCTGCATAAAGAACAGCTAAAATCTTTTCCGTATCTGGTAATAATTCATCATATTCAATATCTTTAATTTTCACAACATAATCTTTATCCATTTTATTTTGAATATTTATTATTACATAATCTGGAATTTTAGATTTCATTTCTTCTGGCATATTATTTATTATATAATTTACTTCCGAATACGCTCTTTTATCCATTTTTACCTCGATTATTTTATTTGTTTACTATTATATACTAAAATATTTTTTATAACAATCTAGATTTTCTTAGTCACCATCAAAATCTTTAAATTGATTTGGTGGGATATAATTTTCAAAACCAATATGGGGATTCTAAAATTTCTACCCACAAAAAATCGGGATTTAAGGAACGTCCCCAAAATCCCTGTGTTAGAAAAAACATCCCTAAATTCCTAGAATAAATTTCTTATCAATAAACTTTCTTTGTCTTTTATATGATTTATGACATACACACAGTCATCAAGTTGTGGAACAGCTTGATTATACTCCCCTACATCTATATTTCCTTTAATTAATGTTAATTGTCTTGCTACTTTTTCTAATTCATTATGTTCTATATAACAAGATAAAAGATTTAATTTTTCATTCCATTCTTGTTCTACTTTTTTTATTTCGTCATTTATTTTATTTACATCTTTATTTTCTTTTAGCATTTCATTTCTTAAATTTCCTAAACTATCATTTATACTAAAAAAAACTTTTTTAGTATAATTATTACTTAGTAAATCCATACTAAATATTAAAATAACTACTAAAATGCACACAATAATCTCTTTATACATTTTTGTTTTTCCTTTCTTTTGCTTGGCAGAAAAATTGTCCCTCTCCATCTATTGTTACTACCAAAGCATCTTTAGGTTTTATTTTGAATTTAGCAACTTGTTTTTCTAACCATTTTTCATCTTTTCCTAATTTTCTTAAATTTTCTTTCATAATTACACCGTCTATAACTAAATCATAAGAAATTCCTTCATATTCTGGTTCTAAATTAAAGTCTTTTACTACCACATTTCTCTTTTCTGGTTTTGGAATAACTGTTATTTGTCCGCTCGTTTCTAATATTGCATACTCTACATCTCCAATATTAAAAATATTGTTTGAACGTAATCTTTCTTCTAATTCATTTATAGTAAATCTTTCTTTTTTTAATATTGTTTCATCAATTCTTCCTCTGTAAATTAGGATAGATGGTTTACCACATATTATTTCTCTAAATTTTAAACTTTTCATATTAAGAACTGAAATTAACAAATGCATTACAAGTAAACCTAAAATAGGAATTAATCCATTTAGTATAGGTGTTCCAACATCTGACATAGGAATGGACGCTAAATCTGCAATCATTATAGAAATAGCGAGCTCAAAAGGTTGTAGTTGTCCTATTTCTCGTTTTCCCATTAATCTCATAACTAGCAAAACAAATATGTATATAATTATGGCTCTAAAAAAATTTGATAACATAATATCACCTACTTAATTTTTTCAATTTTATTATGTCATTTTTTTATTTTTTTTATACATTCTGAATAATTATTTAACTTGTGTAAATAATACTATTATGAAACCATTTTAAGGAGGTTTTATATTATGGCTGATAGTCAAATGAATGTAAAAGGAAATTCAACTACAAGTACCATGGGGCAAATACTATGGAGATTAGTAACATCTGCTGTAGTTCTAGCTATAACTGCATTTTTCACTCCTGGTTTCTCAATTAATAATCTTTGGACATTAGCTATTGCTGCTATAGTTCTTTCTATTATGGACTATATAATTACTAAATTTACTGGTTTACATGCTAGTAGCTTTGGTAGAGGTATTGTCGGTTTCGCACTTGCAGTCGCTACATTATATGCTACACAATTTTTCGTTGCAGGTTATACAATATCTTGGATGGCAGCAATAATTGGTGCCTTAATTTATGGAGTTGTAGATTATTTTATTCCAGGTACTCAAAGTGTATAATTCTAGGATAATTTAATTTTGTATATATTCTGGCAATTATATTCATAGCAAGAAAGAGCAAGGATTATTCCTTGCTCTTTTTGCATATTAATCTATTTTTTCTACTATCTCGTTTTTATTTTTGTATATAGAATGTTCTGGAACCACTCCTCTTACTGATGAAAGTGGATATATATTAGTATGTTTTCCTATTACAGTTCCAGGGTTTAATACAGAACCACATCCAACTTCTACTTCATCACCTAACATTGCACCGAATTTTTTTAATCCAGTTTCTATCTGCTCTTTACCTTTTTTTACAATTACTAGTTTTTTATCTGATTTAACATTAGAAGTAATTGAACCTGCTCCCATATGTGATTTATATCCTAATATTGAATCACCTACATAGTTATAATGTGGAACTTGTACTTTATTAAATAATATGACATTTTTTAATTCTGTCGAATTTCCAACTACTGCTCCTTCTCCAACAATAGCTTTTCCCCTAATAAACGCACAATGTCTTATTTCTGCATTTTTACCAATTATTGCTGGACCTGCAATATATGCAGTTGGTGCCACCTTAGCACTTTTAGCAATCCATATATTTTCTCCTTTTTCGTCATATTCATCTTTATCCAAAGTTTTTCCTAATTTAATAATAAATTCTTCTATTTTAGGTAAAACTTCCCAAGGATATGTAACTCCATCAAAAATATCTTTAGCAATAGTTTCATCTAAATTATATAAATTTTTTATTTTACACTCTTCCATTTTGTTTCCTCCAATAATCATTATATAACTTGCTTGCTGTTGCTGGACTATCTACACCTTCTTTATTTTTTACAGGTGCAAAATCTTCTTCTCTTTTTCCTCTTACAATAGAAATTTGATTAAAAAATTCAAATGAGTCAAATATAAAATATTCAAATTTATAAGCGTTTGGTTCTTCTGGTTCAATCATTTTGCCATTTTCATCCATATAGCTATATTTTTTATGTGCTTTATGATATTGCAAATTTCGTAAGCTAATTTTTTCTAAGGCTTTTAAACTAAATAAATTACACATTACATGTGATTCGCCAAATAGAATTTCACCATTTTCGTCTTTTGCCTCTATCATATCTTCTGGAAGTTCAGAATATTCTATAACTTTAACTTTTCCATCTTGAATACATAACGACCCTATTCTTTCTCTTGGAGTATTTTTAAATATAGATCTTGTTGCAATTTCTGAACCTTCTTTAATAGCTACTCCCATTAATAGTGTATCTACCATTTTTAATAAAACATTATCTATTGAACCTATATATACCCATTCTATTCCTTTTTCTTTCATATCATCTAGTACACCTTTCATGTACATAGACTTAAATATACTTCCATTGCCATCTGATGCTTTTTTAATATTGTAATTTTCATCTAGCATTATTTGTCCATCTTCTGTTATTAATGGCAATTCGCCTTGTTCGAAAAATCCTACATATTCTTTATTATATCCAAAGTAATTATGTTCTTCCATAAAATCTACTATTTCTTGATTATTTTCATGGCTTGTCATAATATACCATGGAATTATAGTATTGTATTGTTTATTTGCTCTTTGTAATGTATCTACTATTATTTCAAATAAATATTTTGGCTCTGGTTCTACATCAATTTTAAAAGTTCCTTTTGCACCTTTATATCCTAATCTAGTTCCTTGACCTCCAGACATGGTTGCTACTGCAAATTTTTTATTTCTTACAACATCTGCTCCTATTTCTTCGTAAGTTTCTCTTTCTTCTTTAGATATTTTATCTGGATTTAGTGATTTTATTGGTTTTAATTCACCAATATCTACTTCTGCTTCTTCTTTAATATTGTTATATAATTCTTTTAATTGTGGAAAATTAATATCTTTTAATTGCTCTATTATCTTATTTTTTATTGTTTCATCTACATTTTCTAATATTTTTAAAATTCTTGTTTGATTATATTTTTTTAAATTTTCTATTACATTTTCATCTTTCATACTAAACCTCCGATTCACTGCTTTATTTTATCATATGCTTTTTTATTTTGCAATGTTTATAAATTTCCCTTCATTTTTTGCAATTTGTGGAATATCTTTGATAAACCACTAATATACTTAACTAAAGTAACTTAGTACAAACATTTTCTATGAGGAGGTATTTTATAAATGGAAAATATTAATGTATACGAAGATATTGCAAAACGTACAGATGGTGATATCTATGTTGGTGTTGTTGGACCTGTTAGAACCGGTAAGTCCACTTTTATAAAGAATTTTATGGATTTGTTAGTTATTCCTAATATCGAAAATGAATATAAAAAAGAACGTGCTACAGATGAACTACCACAAAGTGCCTCAGGAAGAACAATTATGACAACAGAACCTAAATTTGTTCCTAATGAAGCTGTTGAAATAACTATTGGAGATAATATTAAATTAAGAACTAGATTGGTAGATTGTGTTGGTTATTTAGTTAATAATGCAATAGGATATTTAGAAGATGATATGCCAAGAATGGTAAAAACACCTTGGTCTGACGAAGAAATGCCATTTGAGCAAGCTGCGGAAATAGGAACAAAAAAAGTAATAGAAGAACATTCTACAATAGGTATTGTAATGACTACAGATGGTAGTTTTACAGATATTCCTAGAGAAGATTATGTTAATGCAGAAGAACGTGTTGTAAATGAATTAAAATCTTTAAATAAACCATTTGTCATCGTATTAAACTCTGAAAATCCTAATTCTGAATATACAAAGGAATTAGCTAGAAGTTTGGAAGTAAAGTATGAAACCACCGTAATTTGTATTAATTGTTCTGAACTAACTCTTGATGATATAAATAATATATTCTCTAAGGTTTTATATGAATTTCCTATTAATCAAATTAATATTAATTTTCCAAAGTGGATAGATATTCTAGATGAAAGCCATCCTTTAAAATGCACATTACTAAATGATCTAAAAAATGCATTTGGAAAAGTTAAAATCCTAAAACAAATTGACAACTGCATACAAAATTTATCATCTTCTGAAGTTATACACCAAGCATGTGTAAATAAAATTGAACTTGGAACTGGAAGTGTCTATATATCTATTGTACTTAAAGAAACTCTATTCTATAGTGTACTAACAGAAATCTCTGGTGTTTCAATCTCAAATGATGGCGATTTATTTAAAACAATGGCTGAATTTTCAGAAGTAAAGAAAGAATATGATAAGATTTCTTTTGCTTTGGAAGAAGTTAAAGCAAAAGGCTATGGAATTGTTACACCTTCGATCGATGAATTAATATTAGATGAACCTGAAATGGTTAAACAAGGCTCTAGATTTGGTGTTAAACTTAAAGCGAAAGCTCCTTCTATACATATGATAAGAGCTGATATAGAGACTGAAGTATCTCCAATAGTTGGTTCTGAAAAACAATCTGAAGAATTAGTAAATTACTTACTATCTGAATTTGAAAATGACCCTAAAAAGATTTGGGAATCTAATATTTTTGGTAAAAGTTTACATGAACTTGTTAACGAGGGATTACAAAGTAAGTTAGCTCATATGCCAGAAGATGCTCAAATAAAATTACAAGAAACTCTAGAAAGAATTGTAAATGAAGGTAGTGGTGGATTAATTTGTATAATATTATAAAAAACAATGCGAGTGGAACGTACATTTTCCTCTCGCATTGTTTCGCATGTTACTCATTTAAAAATCTTTCTTCTAATACCTTTAACGGTATCTTGATGCAACCGGCCTTAATATCCAGCTCTGGGTCTGATAACTTAATATCCATCCCATTAAACGATTCAAGTTCTTTAATGTAGTCATCTTCCTCATCGTATTCAACAATTGTTACGATGTTGTCTCCTAGCACAACCATATAATTTTGCATGCTAGGAATCTTTTTGGCTAATGGCTTCACATTATTTCCCTCAATTTCAAGGCATTTATAGTCATCCGATGTGATACCTATCATATATAAGCATCCATCTTCTCTAGCCAAATGTGTATATGGCTTTGGGAGCCAAGAAACTTCTTTAACTTTCTCAAATTCATCAAGAATATCAGCACTTTCTATCGATAGCTTGATGACTTTTTCCCCGATTAATTGTGGTCTAAATATATCGTTGGGCATAGCAGAAAAAGAAAAATCTTTTTTCTTTTCCCAAACAGTATATCCATCTACTAATTTTGGAAATAGTAATTGCCAATATCCAGATACTTTTTTCACGAACAGTTTCGATTCTTCCAACCAATAAACTGGTCGTCGCTCATCTAATATGACCTTTTTCACCTCATAGTTGTAAATAAGTGAATGAAGAGCTCCTTCTCTTACCAGAATTAGTGATCTTTCTTTTATATGAATAAAATCTTCATATCCGGAAAGGAAGTCCAGGTATTCACATCCATACTCATTTATTTCATATACCTGGTTTTTCTCCTTATAATTGTCCCATATTTTAAATATAATAGCCGCCCTTTCTTCGGCACAAATTATTTCAAAATGTTGCACGATACTTTTTAGAATGATTTGATCTTCCCATACTACATAAATCTTCCGTTTGCTCTCGAAAAGTCGAATATTATGCTTTTTCAATTTGCCATAATAGCGACTTTCAGTTGTGATTTCATTTACTATACCAAATGAAATCAACATTAATTTGATTTTTAAAATCAGCTCTCTCATGCTTTTTTCCTCCTGGCATTACGCCATATTTAGTTTGGTTTACTCGTTATCTTTTCTATTATAGCAGATTATACATGCCCCGTCAATTTATGTAAATCAATTAACAAAAAATAAGAGAAACTTTTTCGTTCCTCTTATACCTAATTATTCATAATCTTCTGTACTTAACTCTGGATATATAAATACAGAACCTCCGTCTGATACCTGACCACTTGGAAAATGAGTCTGATTAAAATTAGTCTCACCTTTTAAGAAATATCTAGTTTTAGTTGAACTAGGTACTCTTCCACTTCCTATAATTGTTGGATCATCCCAAGTAACATCTACCGCATACCATTTATTATTTAACATAACATAATTCCACGCATGTGCTTCTGTTTGACCAGCAGAATTAGTTCCAGTTCCCACTATTTCGACACAAGGTACACCTACAGCATCTAATAAATATTTTAATGATTCTGCATACCCTTCACAAACGACATTTTGCTCTACTAATGCACCATATATATTTCTAGTATTTGTTCTCGTCATTGAAGAGTCATACTCTATATAATCTACTAAAAAATCATGTATTCTTCTTACTTTAGTATATGGATCATCATTTGCCACTTGGCTTGCAATATCTGCTTTAATAGCTTCTAATCTATTTAGTGCAGAATCTACATCTGTTTTTGACGCAAATCCATCTACTAAATAGCTCCCTACTTCTGATGGTTCTATTGAAACTTCATATTTTGTTCCAAAAATATTAGTAGTTGAATATATCATTAATACCATTTTAGTTACATCTATATAAAATACTTCTGGATAATCTAAACCAAATGCATCCAATGCTGCTTGATACGCTACATTCAATCTTTCTTTTCCATTTTCTTCGTTTAACAAAGAATTGAATTGACTACCAAAATCAATTTTTGCAGTACCTGTTTTTAAATTTTCTATATTTGATTCAACAGCTGAATATATTATCTTAGCATTTGAATCTAACTGATCATAATAATATTTATATTTTCCAGCTGATACTGTAGTACTAGTATTTTGATTTGCAGTTTGGACATCTAGCTGGCTTGACAATAATGTATTAGAACTGCTTCCTGTTGGTTCTAATGGTTTTATTGTTTCATTACTAACTTCATTAGTACCTGTAACTAATGATAAAATATCAGTCGTATCTATCCCCATATATTGGATAAAAGCATATGCTATTCCTCCAATTATTCCTAAAATTAAAACTATTAATATAAATGTTAAAATTCTATTTTTCATAAAAATCTCCTAATTTTTCTAGTATCTATTTAATTATAACATTTAAATTATACAGTTGTATATAGTAATTTTTTCAAAATTGTACATATTTTTTTATTTATTGGAAATTACTAATTTTAATAATTATATATAGGAGTAAATTAATGAATTTTTCAAGACTAAAACAATCTCTTGCTAATTTAATAACATATAAAGGTCCTCAAGATTCATATGATTTTTCTGTAAACATATCTACCTCAAAAAATATAACCTACGAGGCTAATGAAAAAGTTTCTAGTAATTTAAAAGATAATAAGAACATTATTGATAGAAAATATAATACTTTAATAAATAGTGATATTATAATTAGAAAATTCAAATTAAAATCTAACAACAAACCTTATTCAGCTTTTATTATATACATTGATGGAATGTCTGATTCAAATTTAATTAATCAATTTATATTAAAACCGTTAATGTTAAGAAATAAAGCAAATACGTACAAAACTCAGAGTCTAAAAACTATTAATAAAGATAAAAAAGTTATTATACAAAGAGATTCTAATGACTTAGCAGTAGAAATAGAAAATTCATTATTACCACAAAATTCATTAGTAAAAGAAACAGAGTTTAGCAATATTTTTTCTGCTATTAATATGGGAAATTGTGTACTTTTTGTAGATACCTTAGATATTGCTTTTAATTTGGATGTAAAAGGATTTAAACAAAGAAGTGTAAGTTCTCCAAATAATGAAATAATTATTAAAGGTCCTCAAGAAGCATTTGTAGAATCTATTCGTGTAAACACTTCTATGTTACGTAGAGCAACAAATACTGAAAATTTGGTTATTGAAAATGTTTTAGTTGGAAAGCTAAGTAAAACACCATGTGCTATATGTTATTTAAAAAATATAGCAAATTCAGATTTAGTAGCAGAAGTTAGATATCGTTTAAACAATTTAGAAATAGATACACTTCTTTCTACAGGTCAATTAGAACAGTTAATATGTGAAGATAATAAATACAATATTCCACAAGTATTATCAACCGAAAGACCAGATAAAGCTGCAAAAAATTTATATGCAGGCAGAGTTGTTATTTTAGTAAATGGAAATCCATATTGTATTATTTTACCAGCAACTGTAGTTGATTTCATCTCTTCACCAGAAGATACAAATTTAAGACCAGCTTTTGCTAACTTTTTAAAATTTCTAAGATTCCTTGCTATGGCTATAACTTTATTACTTCCTAGCATATATATTGCAATTGTTGATTTTCATCAGGAATTATTACCAACGGAATTATTGTTCTCCTTATGGGCATCAAGAGAAAACGTACCTTTCCCTATAATCTTTGAATTACTAGTAATGGAAATTTCATTTGAGCTAATTAGAGAAGCTGGTCTTAGAGTTCCTTCTCCGGTAGGCCCCACAATTGGAATAGTAGGTGCACTTGTTCTAGGACAAGCAGCTGTAAGTGCTAGTATTGTTAGTCCATTCCTTATAATAATTGTTGCAATTACAGGTATTGCATCTTTTGCTATTCCGGATTTTTCATTTGGATTTCACTTAAGGATTACTAGATTCTTATTTACGATAGCTGCATATATTGCAGGTTTTCTTGGAATTGCAATTGGTTTATACGTTTACTTGTGTATTCTTTGTAGTATTAAATCATTTGGTGTACCTTATCTAAACCCAAATGATAGTATTAATTTTAATAAAAAATCTAACAATTTCTTTGTTATGCCAACATGGATGCAAGAATTTAGACATAATTATCTTCATCCCAAAAAAGAACGTGCACAAAACAATATAAGTATGAAATGGAGGCATCCTAATGAATAATATAAAATTGAGTAATCTAGAATCCATTGGGTTAGTCCTTATAATAATTATAAATCACGTCATACTTAATTTCTCTAAAAGCATAATAGCTAATACAGGTTCTGCCTCTGCTCTTAACATATTATTTATTGGAATAATAGTTCTATTGTTTGTTCAATTACTACTATTTCTTTTTAAGCATTTTTCTGGGCAAGATATTTTAGATGTTTCACAATATTTAGGAGGAAAAATATTAAAAGTAATTACAGGATTTCTTTTCATAGCTTATTATATAGTTTTTACAAGTGTCCTACTTAGAAGCTTTTCTGAAAATTTAAAAATAATATATCTAGATAAACTTCCTATAGTAGTAATTGTAATATTCTTTATTTTTGCAATTACATTTGGAAATAAATTAGGATTTAAAGTAATTTCAAAAGTTAATTTATTAATACTTCCTGTAATTCTTTTTTGCATAATATTTGTTTTGCTTGCTAATTTTAAAAATTATGATTTTAATGGACTATTCCCTATTTTAGGAAGTGGAATAAAATCAACTTTTATTACAGGACTAAGCAACATGTTTGCATTTTCTAGTCTTTCTATAATTTATTTTTTACCACCGATGGTAGAAGACACAAATTCATTTAAAAAAATTGCGAGAATTTCAACAATTCTATCAGTAGTATTATTCTTTTTTAGTATAGTATCTTTTCTAGCATTATTTCCTTTTATAAGAAACAGTGAAGAAATAATGGCATTATACCTAGCCACTAGATATATTGAATTTGGTAGGTTCTTCCAAAGACTTGATGCTATATTTTTATTAATTTGGACAGTTGCAGTTATAAGTTACCTATGTATAGCGACTAGCATTTCTATAAACATATTTAAAAAGATTTCTAATATAGTAGATACTAATGGCGTTCTTTATTGCTTTGCTGGAATAATTTTTCTTATAAGCCTAATACCTACTAATCTAGCACAATTAAATTTTATCGAAATTAATATATTTAAATATGTAGTATTTATATTATTATTTGCTTATAGCCCATTAGTTTTAATATTTGCCAATATAAAAAAGAGATTGAGGGGTGGAAAAAATGAAGAAGTTCCGTAGATTTTTACTCTATATTCTTGTATTCTGTATTATTTCTATCCTTATTTTCTCTCTTTCTGGGTGCTATAGTATTCAAAGTATAGATGATTTAGCATATGTAGTTGCACTTGGAATTGACCTAGGCCAGGATAATAATTTAGAACTTACAATACAACTTACTTTTCCTAATAGTTCTGACAGTAGTTCTACTTCTGGTGAAGCAGCTCCAACAATTATAAATAGTGTTGAATGTTCTTCTATTAATAGTGGTATAAGTTTACTAAACAGCTATATTAGTAAAGAAATCAACTTATCTCATTGTAAAGTTATAATCTTCTCCGAAGCTATTGCCAATAGAGGAATTGGATCTGAAATATATACTCTTTCTAACCAAGTAGAAATAAGGCCAGATTGTAATATAATTATCTCTAAATCTTCAGCTAAAGAATATATTACAAATTCAAAACCTGAATTAGAAAATTTAGTAGCAAAATATTATGAATTAACACCTTATTCTAATGAATATACCGGTCATATTGTAAATGCTACAATCTCAAGCTTTTTTAATTCTTTAAGTGCAAATTATAGTGACCCAGTTGCAATTTTAGGAAATGGAAATAAACTAAATTTAAATTCCTCTGATGCCTCGATAGATCCAGAACAAGAATTTAACATTGTAGCCGGTCAAAATCCTTTAATTGAATATGATCGAAAAAGTGAAAATTTGGGTGTAGCAGTCTTTAAACAAGATAAATTAGTAGGTGAGCTAACAGCATTTGAAAGCTTATTACATCTAATATTAACAAATCAATTTGAATCTAGCATAATTTCGATAAATAATCCTTACAAAGAAAATTCTTCTATAGATGTTGCTCTTTATTACCATAAAGATACTAAAATAGATGCAAAATTAGTTAATGGTTCACCATATGTAAAAAGCAAAGTATATCTTAATGCAAGGTTACTGTCTGTAGATAAAAATTCTGAAAGTTTAACACCAGAAAAAATTAATGACTTGGAAGTTTTAATAAATTCATATTTGGAAAATGCATTTCTAAATTATCAATATAAAACAGCTAAAATATTTGAAGCAGACATAGATAATGTTGGTAAAAATTTAATTAAACATTTTAAAAATGATAAAGAGTGGAGCAATTACAACTGGTCTGCAAATTATAAAAATACTTTTTTTGATATTGATGTAACAACAAACATTAAATCAAGCTTTTTATTATCAAGTTAGGAGTTTCTTATGTTTTTTGTAATTTTAATTATTTCTATTATTATTTTTTGTAAAACTATTAATTATGCAATCTATGAGATAAAAGTAAATAGCAATAAATCTGCTGGTGTAACAATTATTATTATGGCTTTTGTAGTTTTAATCTTTGCTCCATTTATTACTTTATTTAGATAACTTTTAATAAAATCATAAAAAAGTCTTTAGTAAAAACTAAAGACTTTCTTCTTGCTCTATTTCGGGTATTCTTTTAAAAGATATTCTTTTTTCTTGTTTATTTGCATCTATTACTTCTATATTTATTTTATCTCCTATTTTAAAAGTTTCTTTGCTTCTTTCTCCTATTAGAATTTTATGATCTGCATCATATTCATAATATTCGTCACCTAAATTTTCAAATCTAATAAGACCTTCTACTGTATTTTCTAATTCTACAAATACTCCAAATTGTGTAACTCCAGAAATAATACCTTCATATTGTTCACCAATCTTTTTACTCATGTATTCTGCTTTCTTTATATCTACACTATCTCTTTCTACTTGTGTTGCAATTTTCTCCCTATCTGATGATTGTTTAGCATCACTTTCTGCCACTTTGTTATAAAACTCTACTTGCTTTTCTGACATTGTATAGTCATTCTTCAAATACTTAGAAATGATTCGGTGTATAAATAAATCTGGATATCTTCTAATTGGAGAAGTAAAATGACAATAATATTGGCTGGCTATTCCAAAATGTCCTTTGTTTTCTGAATCATATACAGCAACTTTTAAAGTTCTTAAAATCATATTAGAAACTATTTTTTCCTCTGGCTTTCCTTCTACTTCTTTTAATATTTTAGAAAATTCTGCTGGATAAATTTTTCCCTCTTTAACATGAATTTTATATCCAAAATTAAATAATAATTTATTTAATTCGTTTACCTTCTCTAAATCGGGCTCTTCATGTACACGATATATAAAAGGTGCTTTAAGCCAATAGAATTTTTCTGCAATTGTTTCATTGGCTGCTAGCATAAATTGCTCTATTATTTCATTTGCAAAAGTTGTTTCATATTTGCATACATCTATTGCATAACCATCTTGGTCTAATATAATTTTACTTTCCGGTATATCTAAGTTCAAATATCCTTTTGCTAATCTCTTTTCTTTTAATATCTTAGCTAATTCTTCCATAAGTTTAAAATCTGATATATAGTCTTTATATTTTGTTACTATCTCTTCATTTGAATTATCTAAAATTGCTTGTACATCTTTATATGACATTCTTCTTGTAACATTTATAATTCCTTTATATACTTCACTAGAAATTATCTTTCCTTTATTATCTATTTCCATACTTACAGATAATGTATATCTATCTTGTCCTTCATTTAAACTACAAATCCCATTAGAAAGTTCTCTTGGAAGCATAGGAATAACTCTATTTAACATATATATACTAGTACCTCTTAATAAAGCTTCCTTATCTAGTAGTGTATTTTCTTGTACATAATGGCTTACATCTGCTATATGAACATCTAATTTATAGTTTCCATTTTCTAATTTTTGAACACATACAGCATCATCTAAATCTTTAGCATCTTCACCATCTATTGTAAAAATATCATATTTGCCACGGAGGTCAACTCTTCCTGCTATATCATTAGGATTAATCTTATCTCCAAATTTTTGTGCTTCTTTTACAACATCCTTTGGAAACCTGTATGGCAAATCATAATCTTTAATTAAAGAAAGCATATCTATACCTGCTTCATTTACATTTCCTATAACTTCTAATATTTTTCCTTCTGCTTTCTTACCTTTTTGTGGATATTTAGTAATCTGTACAAGAACTTTATGATTATTTCTAGCCTTTCCAAAATTCTTTTTAGAAATAAATATATCTCTACAAAGCTTTTTATCATCAGGTATTACAAAACCAAAATTTTTATTCTTTTGGAAAGTTCCTACTAAAGTATCTTTTTTGTGTTCTATAACTTTTAATATTATTCCCTCTTGTCTTGCACCATTTGATTTCTTCTTTAATTTTACTAAAACTCTATCACCACTAAAAGCATCTTTTGAATCTTCTTTTGCAATATATATATCATCTTCTTGATCTTCTACAACAACAAAACCGAAACCTCTTTCATGTCTTCTAAATATTCCTTCTATAAATCTATTTTCTTCTTGCATTTATCTCTTCCTTTCGAAATAGGGATTTTGGCGGGATTTGGTGACGTTCCTTTTTTCCCTATTTAATTTATTATTCCAAACTTAATATACTTTATAACATAACGCAAAAAAAGCAGACATTAGCTGCTTTTTCACATCAGATTATTTTATTAACATAAATACAATTCCTAATATAATTGTTAAAATTGCAAATATAACTCCTAATATAATTGTCCATCTTTTTTGCTTTCCTGCTTTTGTTCTACCTTTATTTTTATCATAAAAATTGTTTGTTGCAGTATCTGTAATAGCTCCAGATGCTCCGTTATCTTCTTTTTCTTGAACCAATGTTAATATAATAATTGCTGCAGCAACTATAATATATATTACTATTAATGCATATTTTAATATTTCCATTTTGTAAATTCCTCCCAAGTTTTCAAACTTTTTTTATTTTAACATATATGTTTTATAAAATCAAATATTTTAATCATTTTTATCTTTTTTGAATTTTTTCCATATAATGTTAGGTTTTCTTTCCTTTTCAGGTATTCTATCTGTAACAATATCTTTTATTAATATTTTCTTTAAAGTTTCTTCATTTACATCAGCTATTAATTTACCATCTTTAGCAATTGATATTTTACCTGTTTCTTCAGAAACTATAACTGCTATTGCATCTGATTCTTTTGATATTCCTATACCTGCTCTATGTCTTGTTCCTAATTCTTTTGCTATGTCTTGCCCACTTGCTAATGGTAACATACATGCTGCTGCTTTTATTTTATTATTACTAATAACAACAGCCCCATCATGAAGTGGAGTCTTTGGCACAAATATATTAGTTAAAAGTTGTGGAGATACATCTGCATCAATTAAAATACCTGTATCTATAATATCTTTTATTCCAATATCTCTTTCTATTACTATTAATGCTCCTATTTGTCTTTTTGACATTTCTTCTGCTGCTATTACTATTTTATATATATCTTCTTTATTTTTTGTTTCTATATCCTCTGTAAATCCCAGATATTTCTTTAACTTATTAGTTCCCAATTGTTCTAAAGCTCTTCTTATTTCTGGTTGGAAAATAATAATTAAAGCTAAAACTCCCCAACTTACTACTTTGTCTAAAATTGCATGTAGTATTGTAAGTTTAAATACACCACTTAGCCATGTTACTACTAATAATAAGACAATTCCCTTTAATACTTGCCATGCTCTAGAATCTTTTGTAAGTCTTAATATTTTATATGCTAAAAATATAACTATTGCTATATCTATTAAAAACAATACTAAATCTATTGGGTGTTCCCACATTTGCATAATTCTAGCCAAAATATTAGTTTCGTAAAAGTCTGAGATTCCTGTAATTATATCATCTTTCATTATTTACTCCCTATTACATACCAATTAAATAGTATACTAATGTTCCTCCTACACTAACTACCATTAAAGCTGCTAAAATGCCTGCTGTAATTTTTACAAAAATATTACTTCCTGAATGTTTTTTCTCTTTTTTAGACATTTTATTTCCTCCTTGTATATACATAATACGAATATAGTTTACCACATTTTATTTTTTTTGTAAACCTAAAAATTTTGTCAAAAACTTAAAATATATTATTTATTATTTTATACGAAAATAGGGATTTGAGGACCGTCCCCAAATCCCTTCAAATCCCTTAATCCATATTTCATTACTCTTCTTCGTTTATGTACTTCTTTGTAAATCTAAATTGAATTATTACTCCAAATATAAATAATATTGCATCTATTAAGGTAATTATTATAAATGTTTCTTTTTGTACATTATTTACTTGTTCTACATAATTATTTTGACTTTCTATCATAGTACTTTTTTCTTCATCATCTATATCTTCACTATTCTGTATTTGTTCTTCTGCTGCAGCTCTTGTATCTTCTAGCCCTATTAATGTTACAGCATAATTTAATGTATTAAATAAAGAAACAACTATTAGTACTAAAATATAAAAAATTATAATATTTCTTTTAAATTTAAATAAATTTTTGTCATCCATTTTTCTTGTTTTAAATATATCTGATGTTGCAAGTTTTGTTGGAAAAAATATTAATATTCCCATTGTAAGAATAGAAAATATTGATAATACTAACATATTAACTTTGCCTAACATAAAATATTCTATAACTGCTAAAATTATTGATATTACAATATAGTATAATATAAATCTCCAAATAAATGCCCAAGTCATTTTTCCAGAAGTTTTTAATTCTTTTTCCATTCTTTTTCCTCCGTATAACTTATAAAATTCATATTGATATTATATTCTGTTTACTAATCCATGTCAAATTAATTTAGATTTGTTAAAATAGATCTTCCTAGCCTTAAAGAGCAAGATTATTAGATAATCTATCTAGCCTTGGAAGAACACAGAAAAAACAATAACTAATCCTCTTTAAACCTTCTTTTAAGCGGTGGATATGCAACTTATACCCACCGCTTTTTCCATTTTAATATTTGGTCAAAATTTATTTTTCTTTATCTAACAAATCTTTAATTGTATGCCATGCTAAAACCGCACATTTAACTCTTGCAGGCATATTAGAAACATTTTTAAATGCTATAGCATCCTCTAATTTTTCAAGTTCGGCATCATCTTTTATTTCTCTTTTAATCATTCCAATAAAAGTATCTATAATTTCTAATGCCTCTTCTTTTGTCTTACCAATTAAAGTATCTATCATAATAGAAGTAGAAGCTTGTGATATAGCACAACCATGTCCAGTAAATGCTAAATCCTCTATTACATCACCATTCATTTTTATTTCTAATTCTATTTCATCACCACAACTTGGGTTATGACCCATTTCGCATTTGTCTGGATGATCTAATTTTCTCTTATTATGTGATGCCATACTATGTTCCATAATTAAATCTGTATAAACTGAATCTAAATTATCCATTAGTCCATTCCTTTCTTAAAGCATTCTGTCTGCAATATTAAGTTTTAAGCTTTTCTCCATTTTTTAAACATATCATTTGCTTTATTAAGTGCCATTATTAATCTATCTATATCTGCTTTAGTATTATAGATATACATGCTTGCTCTACATGTTGCAGGAAGATTTAAAAATCTAATTAATGGTTGTGCACAATGGTCACCTGCACGTACACAAACACCACAAGAACTTAGGATTGTTGCTGTATCATGTGGATGAACATCTTTTATATTAAATGATAATACACCTATTTGATTTTCATTTGTCTTTGGTGCATATATATCTACAAAATCTAATTTGCTCATTTCAGCTTTTGCATATTCCAAAAGTTCATTCTCTATTTTTTCTACATTATCCATTCCTATATTTTCTAGATAATCTATTGCAGCAGCTAGTCCAACTGCTCCACCAATATTTTGTGTTCCTGCTTCAAATTTTGATGGTGGCTTTGCGAATGTTGTTTCTTGTTCGTAAACATATTCTATCATATCTCCACCCATAAGGAAAGGAGTCATTTTATCTAGTAACTCATATTTACCATAAAGTACACCTATTCCCATTGGTGACATTAATTTATGTCCAGAAAATACAAAGAAATCTGCATCCATTTTTTGTACATCAATTTTAATATGTGGAGTACTTTGTGCTCCATCTACAATTACAACCGCACCTACATCATGTGCTCTTTTTATTATTTTTTCTAGTGGTGTTTTTACACCTAAAACATTAGAGATTTCTGTTATACTTACAATCTTTGTTTTTTCTGTTATTTTTTTGTTGATTTCTTCATCTGTTATTTCATAATTTTCATTAATATACATATATTCTAATTTAGCATTTTTTATTTTTGTAACTTTTTGCCAAGGTACTAAATTAGAATGATGCTCCATAATAGAAATAACTACATTGTCTCCTTCTTGTAGATTTTCTAATCCATAGGAATTTGCAACTAAATTTAAGCTTTCTGTAGCATTTTTTGTAAATACTATTTCTTCTGGCCTTTTAGCATTTATAAACTTTGCAACTTTAGCCCTTGCCTTATCATATTCTGCTGTAGAATCTATACTTAAATCATATGTTCCTCTATGTGGATTTGCATTATTTTTATTATAATATTCTTCTACTGCTTTTAATACCTGATAAGGTCTTTGTGATGTTGCACCACTATCTAAATATGCAATATCTCTATTTTCGAATATTTTAAAATCTTTTCTAATTGTTTCAGGATTCATTAATCTAGCCTCCTATCAACCTCTTCCAAAATCAAGTTTTGTATCTCTTCCTCTTTAATTCCTTGTATTACAGAATTAAATTTAGCTTTAACAATCATTTTCTTTGCTTCTTTTTCACTTATTCCTCTTGTCATAATATAGAATAATTCGTTCTCGTCAACTTTACCTGTTGCTGTACTATGTTCTCCTTCTACATCATCTTCTGTACATAAAAGCATTGGCAATGCTTTAGAATATGATGTATCAGAAAGTAATGTACAATATTCATTTTCTTTTCCTTTTGCTTTTTTAGAACCTGTTTTAAAATCAATTGTTCCTTTAAAATTCTTTCTAGCTTTATCTTTTAAAGCTCCATTTACTTCTATATCTACATTTGTTTTTTCGCCATATAGTTCTGTAATATAATTTAGGTCTATTTTTTGTTCTTCTTTTCCTAAATAAATTGAATGTAATTTATTTACTGACTTATATCCAGCTAATTTTGCATAATAATTTACTACGTTATATTTTCCGCCAAACTCTACCATAGAAAATAATGATTTGCTTTCATCCTCTATGTTAGAATTTACAGAGTAAAAATTATTCATTTTTGTGTTTAATAAATTTACAATTGTTACATGAATATTTGCATTTGCTCCGATTTCAGCATTACAAATTCCATTATGATATCCATTGATTTCATCTGCTGATTTATATATAACAATTATATTTGCTTTTGTATTATCCTTTGCATTTATATTTATATTATCAACTAAAACATTATTAGAGTTGTCCAAATTATATTCTATTATAATTGGCTCTTTTAATTTTTTATCTATATTTATTTTTAAATCTACATTTGATTGCTCATTTGATTGATTTAAGAAATATTCTCCCAAACCAAATTTTAAGTTTATATTTTCTTTTTCTGAACTTACACAATTTTCATTATCTGTTATTTTTATATTTTTAAATTCTTTTATAACTGGTTCTTCAAACTCTTTTATTTCTATATTGTTTATTCCATAATTTTTAGATGTTCTAACTGGAGTTTCGTTTAATACTATATTTTTCATTATCCTATACTCCCTTCTAATTCTAGATTTATTAAGTTGTTCATTTCTACTGCATATTCTAAAGGAAGTTCTTTAGAAATAGGATATGCAAATCCTCTAACTATCATTGCTTTTGCTTCTTCTTCTGAAATTCCTCTTGACATTAAATAAAATATTTCTTCATCACTTATTTTTCCTATTTTTGCTTCGTGTGAAAATTCTACTTCTTCTGTTCTAATATCACTTACTGGAATTGTATCAGATTTAGATTTATTATCTAACATTAGTGATTCACAAGATACAGATAATTTAGAATTTTTAGCAGCTGGCATAACTCTTTCTAAACTTCTAAATGTTGCGATTCCACCATCTTTAGATATTGATTTAGAGTTAATTACTGATGAAGTATTTGGTGCATTATGCACAACTTTTAAACCTGTATCTAGGTTTTGTCCATGTCCTGCAAAAGAAATTCCTGTATATTCCATTTTAGAATTTGCTCCATTTAAAACAGCCATTGGATATAACATAGAAACTTTTGAACCAAATGAACCTGTTACCCATTCTATTTTTCCGCCTTCTTCTACTATCGCTCTTTTTGTATTTAAGTTCATCATATTTTTAGACCAGTTTTCTATTGTTGAATATCTTAAATGTGCATTTTTCTTAACAAATAATTCCACACAACCTACATGTAAATTTACTTTGTTATATTTTGGTGCAGAACATCCTTCAATAAAATGTAAGCTTGCTCCTTCATCTACAATTATTAAAGTGTGTTCAAATTGTCCAGATTCTGGTGAGTTTAATCTAAAATATGATTGTAGAGGAATATCTACTTGTACACCTTTTGGTACATATACAAATGATCCTCCTGACCAAACTGCTCCATGTAATGCTACAAATTTGTGATCTGATACTGGCACACATTTCATAAAATGTTCTTTTACAATATCTTCATAATCTCTTACTGCTGTTTCCATATCTGTATATATAACACCTTGTTTTACCAAATCTTCTTTTATACTGTGATATACAACTTCTGAATCATATTGTGCCCCAACACCAGCTAAAGATTCTTTTTCTGCTTCTGGAATTCCTAGTGCATCAAATGTATTTTTTATATCTTCTGGAACGTCATCCCAACTACTTTTCATATCTGTTTTTGGTCTTACATATGTTGCAATTTCGTCCATATCTAATTCGTCTAAGTTCGGTCCCCATGTTGGAAGTTCTAATTTATTATATGTTTCTAAGGCTTTTAATCTAAACTCTCTCATCCATGGAGCATCATTTTTCTGTTTAGAAATTTCTTCTACTATCTCTTTAGTTATACCTTTTTTAGATTTATAACTATATTCGTCTTTATTTTTTATGTCATATATATTTCTAGAAATATCTTCTACTTGAGTCTTCTTTTCTGCCAATTCTTTCACCTCTATTTCTTGTATTCTTCATATCCTTTTGCTTCGATTTCATTTGCTAAATCACCTGTACTTGTTTTAATTATTTTTCCGTCCACTAAAACATGTACATAATCAACATGTAATCCTTGTAATATCTTTGTTCCATGAGTTATTATTAATACTCCATTATTTTCATTGCTATACATTTTTATTCCTTTAGAAACAGTTTTTATAGCATCTACATCTAGTCCTGAATCTGTTTCGTCTAAGATTGCAAGTTTTGGATTTAATGTAAGCATTTGTAATATTTCATTTTTCTTTTTCTCTCCACCAGAAAAACCAACATTTAAGTTTCTGTTTGCATATTCTGGTTTCATTTTTAATTCTTCCATATTTTTTTCTAATTCTTTTTTGAATTCAAATATTTTAACAGGTTTTCCTGTTGTTGCTATTTTTGCATATTTCAAAAAGTTTGTTACACTAACTCCTGGAATTTCTTTTGGTGATTGGAATGACATAAATATTCCTTTTCTTGCTCTTTCATCTGTTTTTAGTCCATTTATGTTTTCACCATCTAATATAATATCTCCTTCTGTTTGTGTGTATTCTGGATTTGCTAATATTACATTAGAAAGTGTAGATTTACCAGCACCATTTGGTCCCATTATTACATGTACTTCACCTTTATTTATTTTTAGGTCTAATCCTTTTATTATTTCTTTATCTCCTGCTTTAGCATGTAGATTTTTTATTTCTAATAATGTTTCGCTCATTTTAAGTCTCCTTTTTATTTATATTTATGCTTATTTTAAAAAGCATTTTTATCTTTGTTAGCTTACGCTAACTTTTACACATATAATATGTGCAACTTTTAAATTGCACATACATATTGTATTATATTTAGATTTGTTTGTCAATGCTAACAATCTAATTTTTCCTGCAATATTATTACATTTTCCACCTTTTTACCACAGTCATAGGAACTTCATAATCTTCTACTAAATCTGATATTTCTTTTGACATTCCATTCATAAGCCAATCTAATAAAATTTCTTTTTTTACAGGCATCTCGCTTTCTATTTCCAAAATTATCATATCAACTAAAGCTCTTGCAGTCATTTCCACTAGAAATTCTAATTGTTTTGTAAGTTCGACCTTAGTTTTATGCTTTATAATCTTCTTTAAATAAAATCTCGTTTTATTTAAAATTAGCTTTTCAAATGTTTTACTAGAATCATCTTTTATAGCATGCATATAAAACTTATTTTTTTCTGCTAAAATATCTATAATATATTTAAGCCAACTTTTTACACTAAATCTCTCTTCCCCAGTATAAATTACAGAACCACAATCTTCTTCATATATCCAATTAATTAAATCTTTCTTATCTAAAAAATATCTATAGAATACTTGTCTTGATATATCACAATTTACAGTTATATCAGTAATTGTAATTTTATCTATAGGCTTCTTTTCGACTAGATTCATTAGTGAACTTGCAATTTTTTTCTTCGTTTTATCACGAACTCTCACGTCCTCACCCCACATATTTTTTTACGAACATTATAGATATGTAAAAATTTTGTCGGAATTTAAATTTTGCATATTTACTATCTCATTTTTTATCTATATGATTATACCATATATAGCAAAGTATTTAAACATAACAGGGGGTAAAAAATGGAGACAGTAAAAACAAAAGAGCCAAAAACAATGGTTCAAAAAACAAATACAACAGATAAAACAATTTTATCAATTATTAGAAATGAAAACAAAGAATTAAAAGAAGAAAACTCTAATAAAAATACAATGCTAGCTTCAACACAACGTGATTATATTGCTGGTGAAGTTTCTAGAGATTTAACTCAAAGAGTTTTATTACCAAAAAAAATCGTTGATGCCCATAAAGAAGGAATTTTACACTTTCACGATATGGATTACTTTATTCAACCAATCCATAATTGTTGTTTAGTTAATATAAAAGATATGTTTGAAAATGGTACTGTTATGAATGGTAAATTAATTGAAGAGCCAAAAAGTTTTAGAGTAGCATGTATTGTAATGACCCAAATAATTGCAGTTGTTGCAAGTAATCAATATGGTGGTCAATCTCTTGATATAAGTCATTTAGGCAAATATTTAAGAAAATCACATGATAAATTAAAAGATAAATATAAAGTTGCATTTGGAGATACTTTATCAGATAAAGAAATAGAAAAGATTGTTAGAATTGGTGTAGAAGAAGAATTAAGATCTGGTGTACAAACAATTCAATATCAAATAAATACATTAATGACTACCAATGGACAAACTCCTTTTGTAACACTATTCTTAAACCTAAAAAAAGATGACCCTTATATAGAAGAAAATGCCATGATTATAGAGGAAATTCTAAACCAAAGAATTCAAGGAGTAAAAAATGAAGTTGGTGTTTATGTTACACCTGCATTTCCTAAGCTTGTTTATGTTTTAGATGAACATAACTGCTTAAAAGGTGGAAAATATGATTATCTTACAAAACTTGCTGTAAAATGCTCTGCTAAAAGAATGTATCCAGACTATATTTCTGCTAAGAAAATGAGAGAAAACTATGAAGGTAATGTATTTAGTCCAATGGGTTGCAGAAGTTTCTTGGCTCCTTGGAAAGATGAAAACGGAAATTATAAATTTGAAGGAAGATTTAATCAAGGTGTTGTAAGTATCAACTTACCTCAAATAGGAATTGTTGCGAATGGTGATGAAGATAAGTTCTGGAAATTGTTTGATGAAAGATTAGATTTATGTTATGAAGCATTAATGTGCAGACATCATGCATTAGAAGGTACTTTATCTGACATTAGTCCTATTCATTGGCAATATGGTGCAATAGCAAGACTTAAAAAAGGTGAAAAAATTGATAAACTATTACATGGTGGTTATTCTTCAATTTCTCTAGGATATATTGGGTTATATGAACTTACAAAATTAATGAAAGGTGTATCACATACTGATCCTATTGGAAAAGAATTTGCATTAAGAGTTATGAATCATTTAAAATCTAAAGTTTCAGAATGGAAACAAAAAACAGGAATTGGTTTTGCCTTATATGGAACCCCTGCAGAAAGTTTATGTTATAGATTTGCTAGAATTGATAAAGAAAAGTTTGGAGATATTAAAGATGTTACAGACAAAGGATATTACACCAATTCATATCATGTAGATGTTAGAGAAAAAATTGATGCTTTCTCTAAATTAAAATTTGAAAGTGAATTCCAACCAATTTCTAGTGGTGGTGCTATATCTTATGTTGAAGTACCAAATATGCAAAATAATTTAAAAGCATTAGAAGAAGTTGTTAAATTTATATATGATAATATTCAATATGCAGAATTTAATACAAAATCTGACTATTGCCAAGTATGTGGCTTTGATGGAGAAATAATTATAAATGACGATAATGAATGGGAATGCCCAAATTGTGGTAACAAAGACCAAAGTAAAATGAATGTGACAAGAAGAACATGTGGTTACTTAGGAGAAAACTTCTGGAATGTTGGTAAAACCAAAGAAATTAAAGCAAGGGTAACACACCTATAGGATTATGGGACAGTCCGGAAGTTTTGGACACTCCGGGATTTGGGGACGTTTCGGGACTTGGGGACGGTCCTTTTTCCCTATATAAAATAATAAAAGAGTACATATTTTCCTTACAACAAAAAATCGGGATTTTAGCAACGTCCCCCAATCCCGACGTTCTAATATCCCGATTTTATAGTGGTTTAAATTTCTTTGTTTCTTTATATTTACCATATTCCTTTGGAATATAATTATCACTCCAATAATGTTTTTCTCCCACCTGTTGTTCTTTCTTATTATGTTTTTTATAGCTATCATAATTTGTTCTTTTAGTTATGTTTTGTTCATATTGGATTTTCTTCTTTTCTACTTTATTTTTTACCTTAATTTTATTTTTACGTTCTAATTTAGGCGCCTTAACATTTTTTAACATTTGCAAATATTCATTTAATCTTTCTGTAAACTTTTTTTCTTCCTCTTCTCTGTGTAAATATTCTATATGTGGTGTTCTTTTTACTGGCTCTTGTTTTATCTTATTTTCTTTTTTACTATAATTATTATATTGTCTCTGCTTTACAGGTTCTGTTTTCTTTTTTTCTTTCTTTTTATCCTCTTTTACATATTCTACTCTTGCATATGTTTTCTTTTTATTTTGTTCTTTAAGTCTTTTTTGCAATTGTTTATGCTCTTTATCTCTATTCTTTAACTTTTTAATATATTTACTATCTTTATTTCCAATTAATTTATTTATATAACCATCCGAATATTCTCCTAATGATTCTATATATAATTTAGTTATTTTTTCTGGTTTCATTTTAGCAATAGTTCGTTTTGCATAAAACCTAAAAGTTAAAACATACATTCCTAACTCGTTAAGTTCTACTCTTACTTCTACTGGCTTATTAGAGATTCTACTAAAATCTCTTTTAATCTGTTCTATTTTTCTTTTCATATCTTCACCAGAATATATTTTAGAATCAAAACAGTATTCTACAGTTTTTGCTTCCATACTCAAATTACATCAACATCCTTTTTCATTCATTTATGTTAACATATTTTGAGCTAAATTTCAAGGATTTTACCTTATAAAATTAGTTTTAACCGTTGTGTTTACTGGTTGATTAATATTATTTTGCTTTCCAATCTCTATACATTTTAAAATCCATGCCATATTTTTTCCTAAATTATACATTGTTTGCATACCTTCTAAATCTTGTACAACTTCTTCTTTATTATTTCCATGTACATTGTTCCAGTAAGTAGATGAAACTATTGGCATTTGGCTAATTGTAAAATATTTGTTAAGTACATCAAAAGAAGCAACTGTTCCACCTCTTCTAGCACTTATAATACTTGCACCTGGTTTAAATTCAAAAGCTTTTTTGCCTGCATAGAAGGCTCTATCTAAAACAGATAAAATTCTTCCCGATGGATGTGCATAATAAACTGGTGTACCAAATATAAAACCATCACTTTCTTCAGCTTTTTCTATTATTGTATTTACGATATCATCATTAAATACACATCTAGCATTTCCATTTTTGGCACACATTCCACATCCAATACAATCTCTTACAGATGTTCCACCTAAATTTATAATTTCAGTTTCTATTCCTTCTTCATTTAAGCTTTCTGCTACCTTACTTAATGCAGTATATGTACATTCTTTTCTTGAACTTCCATTAATTAATAATACTTTCATGTATAATCCTATTCCTTTCTTATATATTAATTATAATTTATCTAGTTCTTATTTAACATTTACTTATAATATATTTAAAAATACAATTATTTATGCTTTCATTTTCTGGATGAAATTGTACTCCAAATATCCTATCATTATATTCTATAACTTCTATAGTACCATCTTCTGCCCTTCCTACTACTTTTAATGGTTCTTCTACTTGTGGAATTCTATATCTATGAATACTTGGCATATTTAAAACTTCTTCTTTATATAAATTATATAATATACTGTTTTTATCCAATATTACCTTATGCTTTATATCTTCTATATTATCTCTTGTTAAATCTGCATTTCTATGACCTTCTACAGGTTCTGTAAAATTATATTTATTCTTTCTTAAATCTTCAAATAGTTCTATAATGCTTCCTTCATAATTTCGCTCTTTCTTTTCTTTGCATAGTAAAAAGTATACAGCTAAAGTTTGCATTCCCATACAAATTCCTAATAGTGGTTTATTATTTTTTACTGCATAATCAACAACCTGTAGATGATATGGATGTATTTTTCCGCCACCTGACAATACAAAAGCATTATATGAATTTAAAGTTTCCTCATCTACATATGCACTACATGGCAATACCCCACTAGCAATTGCTCCTGATTCATTTATTCTTTCTATATAATTATTTATAAAATAATATTTATCTTCATATACCAAATCTGTTTTAAATAAATTATTAGATGCTGGTACAAGTCCTATTATTTTTTTCATATCCAAAAGTTTGAGGGACAAATATACGGTATCTTTCTGTTAATATGTAGTCGATGAAGTTATTTTTAGGATAGTATGGCTTTAAATGTGAAAAATGTTTTTGATATAGTCCTTATTGTTAAGAAGATATTAGAAATTGTTTTCATTTTTGAAGAGAGGATTTTCGTACGGGAAATTTGAAATTACATGTATGCCTTTGGGCTTAAAATAGTTTAGATTGTCCAATCATAAGGTTAAAATAACTTGAATTTTAATGAGTTGTGGAGTAGGGTTTTTCTTGAATAAAAAAGGTTAATTAGTCAAAAACATGA
>OHTD01000061.1_pt1 | contig 56375 bp, 74 predicted proteins | sample 1578871 | NCBI WGS metagenome assembly OHTD01 (sample SAMEA3879574, study PRJEB24766) | human gut metagenome | biome: human-associated habitat; feature: feces | place: USA | collected 1985/1987 | reverse complement strand
TGTTGTCATCGTCGAAGCAACGCAATACATGCAGGATTGCATCGGTTTCCCTGATGTTCGCCAAGAATTTATTTCCCAGACCTTCGCCTTTGCTGGCTCCTTTGACCAATCCGGCGATGTCGACAATCTCCACAGTGGTGGGGACTATTCGTTGCGGATGCACCAGTTCTGCCAGTTTGTTTAATCGTTCGTCGGGTACTGTAATGACACCTACATTAGGTTCTATGGTACAGAACGGGAAATTTGCCGATTGCGCTTTTGCGTTGGACAGACAATTGAAAAGAGTCGATTTACCCACGTTAGGTAAGCCGACTATGCCACATTGTAAACTCATTATATAATATTGCTTCTTCATTGTTTTCCCCTTTAAATTTTAATATTTTTGCAAAAATATAGTATCATTTTTTATTTTACTATTCAATGCCTTTATTTATTTTTCTTTTTGATAATAATTGCAATTACTGCTACAAGTAATATTATTATTGCTATAATTATTATATAATTCATATTTATATTTCCAGCTACTGCTTTGGGTTTATTTGATTCATTTTCTATATTTATTGTATATACTTTTAAATCTCCATTTTCTGCTGTAACCTTTATATTGATCAATCTTTCTTCTTGTGACACAGTTATTGTCCCTGTTCCTTCGATTTTTGCATTTTCATTATCTGGCTCTGCTGTAACATTAAAAGTATTAATACTATCATCTTTTACATAAATTGTATATGTGTCCATTTGTCTATTAAATTCTGGGCTTAATTCATATCCTTCTACATTTAAAGACTTTAAATAATTATCACTAGATTTACCAACAAAATAATCTGCTGTTACAGCATTGTTTTTACTTTCTTCATATTCTCTTGCCCTATCTGCTGCTTCTTTTTCAGTAAAATCTGCATATCCAGAGCTATTCGGAGGTACAGGAATATCTACTAATCTTCCTGTTTCGGCAAATGATATATTCATTATAGACACTAAAGTTATTAAAATTATAAAAAATATACTTAATTTACTTTTCACTTTTTTCTCCCTTCTATAAAGTATAAGTAAAAGAATGGTAAATTAATCCTTATATTAATTTACCATTCTCCTTTCTAAATTATTCTTAAATAATTTGACGCTACAAATCCCTTTGTTCCATCATCTAAAATTACTAAATTCCATGTATAGCCATTAGCTGTATACACACCTTTAAGAATTCTAGTCCCTGTTGTTCCATCTCTAAAAGTTCCTAAACTTGCAAAATCTGTACCTGGTCCAATTCTAATATTAACACTACCGGTAGTTGATATCGCCACTCTTTCATTACAATTTGTAACATCATTTATAAATTGTAAATAATCTCCTGAACAATAGCCTACTTTCCCTGATGGTGGTTTTTTACTTTTTTATAATTTCTCTTCTTTTTTTATAAATTTTTATAGCATGCTATTTTAGGCACTTTCCCAGCTTTTAAAACTTTTACACTTCTTACAATTTCACTTCATTTTTTACAACTTTTCTTTGGCGTTGCATTAAACGTTGCATTAAAATTATATCTTGCAAATTTTACTTATATAACATATCTATGTTCTTTCTTTATTATTTTGATACATTAAATATTTTTCAAAAAAATTAAAAAATATTAAAAAAAGCATTGACAATATACGTACGTATATTGTATAATATATACATACCAAGAAGAGAGGTGGTGATAATATGAAAAAATTAATAAAAAAAGTGCTTTCCTATCTAGCACATAGAAAAGCACAAAACACTAGAAAAAAAGAAGTTAAAGCGATGTTTGATACGCTAAACAATCTTTAATCTAGGCAAGAGAGGAGCAATCCTCTCTGCATATTAATTATAATATATTTTATTTTAAAATTCAAGGAGGTTAAATATGAAAGATAAATATGCAAACCAAAAAAAATATATGAAAGAAAATTTAGTAAAATTAGGTATTGATGTAAAACCAGAAATTAGAGAAGAATTTAGAAAATGTTGTGAATTAAATAATACTTTGCCTTCACGTGTTCTTAAAGAATTTGTAAATAATTATATAGAAGAAACAAAAAAAGAAGGCAATAGAAATTAATCTACTGCCTCTTCTTTATTATATATTATTTGCCAACTTTCTAATTTTTCTAAAACTTTTGGTTTGACTTATGAACCTTAAACTTTCTAAATTTAAAATTCTATAGTCTCGTACTAATTTAATGTATTCCTTTTTGTTTTTAATATTTAATTCTTTTATCATTCGTAGAGATTTAATATACATTTCTTTCATACTATCATCTCCTTTAATGATAGTATAACATTTTATGTTTACTTTGTCGTAAGAAATTTGTCGAATGAATAGTAAAATATATTATAGGAGGTGAAAATAATTATGATTGAGGTTATTGAAAAAAGATTTCAATATTTAGCTTCATTAGATATTGAAACATTAAGAAAACAACATTTACATTTTATGAATGGACATCAAGGAGTTACATCACAAGAAGTTATGGAAATGTACGCACGAGGATTAATCACCAAAAACGAAGAAGATTATATTATGAGATAATCTAAAAACATTAAAAGGTAACTAGATTTGTTCTAATTACCTTTTATTATATTAAATATATTTATCTGATGTTTTTGAAATGCATTTTGAAAAATCTTCTTTAGATTTATATAATCTATTTAAATCATGCGTACCTATTGAATAATTTTCTGAATCAATTGCAAGATGATACAAATCTACTAAATATAATTCTATAATCCCTTGCTCATCATCTTCAGAAACAAATAGTCTAATTCCATCATATATTTTATCAATTTTACGTTGTTTTCTTGTTGGCTTAAATTTATGTATAGCTGGTAATTCAACACCCTCCTTAATATTATTAGCTCTTTTAATAATTCTCTTTAACCTTTTTGATTGAGATGTAAATTCACTAGCCTCATATTCATCTAATTCAAACTCATCTAAAAAATTATAATTGTCATTATATAATTTTTCAAAAATTTTATCTAAAACTACATAATATTTGTTTTCATAACTTTTTATATAATTAGTAAATTTTTCATCCTCAATTTTTTCAGAATGCCAATTACCTTTAAAAACAAATTCATCAAAATTATAATGTATTACTTTAAACTTTCCGCTTCCATTTCTTATAATCTTATTTATAATATGCTTAAAGGGCTTTGTCTGTATATCCTGATCTATTTTATTTAATCTATCTTTTAGAATATTCATCAATAATTTCCTCTTTTGGTATTTCTTTATTATGTCTTTCATCAGATTTAATATAATTCTTTTTCCAACATTCATCCTGATGAGATATACTAACTAATCCAAAATCATCTATTTCAAATAATTGTTCTAATAAATTATCTATAAATTCTTTTTTCACAATATTTTTTTCAAGATATCCTTCTCTTGGAATATCATTCAATAATCCACATTTATCTGCCATATAGACTTGAGGTACAACTGGTCCATAAGTCCAAGCTTCAATTTTATCATCGAACAATATCTCATTATATTCTGAATAATCAACTTCAACACTATCCTTATTTTCCTTATTTTGCCTAATGTATTGTCCCCAATAAGCAAATAGAAAGTATAAAGATTTTTGTAATTTTATAGGTGATACTTCTCGTTGATTTACATTTTTATCATATTGTAAATATTTCCATTTTATATATTCTGCAAGTAGCATAGCTTCTGTTTTATTAGAATCAACTACCTCTGCTAAATTACCCATAGTTCCCCCTCCTCTATAAATAATTTATATATATTATGCTAAATTTTATATAATTTTACTACATCATTTTAAATTTGTAAACATTATTCAACATTATATAGAACTGAATAAAATTAAAATAGCACAAAAAAAGAGGTGTAGCATAAAATATGCTACACCTCTTCTACTTTTATATTATTTTACTCCACCTGTCCATTTGGCAAATCCTATTTTGTAATTATTATCCCCATCAACTTTATATCTTACCATTGGTCTGTTGTTAAATATGCCAAAACAATCGCACTCTTCTCTAGGATTTAAATATCCTATTTTCTTTGTTAAACTTGTGTCTGCATATATATTTTCTATTGTACTACCATTTACATATTTTCTCACTGCTTCATCACTTCCTCCACTATAATCTTTATCATTTTCTATTGGGTTAGTTTGTATTCCTAAATGTTCTCTTATCTTATTTAAAAATCTCTCCCAGCCATAATCTAAAGTTCTGTGTGGGCAATATTTACCATTATAGTCTTGATGTTTTGTAACCTTTTCTATTCCCCATCCATATTTTTTCAATAAATATGCTATATAGCATGCTGCTAAATTCTCAGCTTCATTAAAACGTTCTCCTCCAGATTTACTATAACATATCTCAATATTAATTTTATGAGCATTCCCCGCTCCATATCTTCCGTCTCCAACTGCATAACAACTTCTATCAAATGGTAATCCTGTTACAATTCTATAATTATCTACTGCTGCATGAAATGAAACCTTATTATTATTTCCCAGCATATAAGACACTTCTGCCATGGCACTAGCATCATTTGCAGTATTATGAACAGAAATTCCATCTTTTTCTGTAACATCTGGACATTTTATAGAATATTTTGATGTAGGACAAACTAAATTAGTTATTTGCATTTTCTTCACCTGCCTCATATTCAACTTCAAACGTATTCTCTGCTATGTTTTTTTGATATAATTCCTCAGAAAATTCCACTGTTTCTTCAAATATATTATCTTCCATGACTATTCCTCCTTATTTCTTGTTATAATTAATATTAGAAATTCCTAAAATTGCTCCTAAGAATGTTGTTACTGCTGTCATTATAGTTAATACTATATCTGTATATCCTATATTAAAACAATTTAGAACTACACCAATTAAAGTGGTTAGAGCTGGTAAAAAAACTAATGTTATCCACTTTAAAACATCATAAACTTTATTGTTCATACTAGTTCCCCCTTTCCAACAAAATATCTACTTTTTTATCTGTACTTTCCATTTGTTTCTGCAGCAATTCTAAGGATTTTGCAGTATTAGAATTAGTTTGTTGCATTTCAACTAGACAATTAGAGATTGTGCTGGTACTTTCTTTTACTACCTCTAAAGTACTTTTTATCGTTTCTTGGTTTTCTATATTTTTTTTCTTGTTAACTATATAGTCCCATAAAAATATAATAACTATAACTGCCATTATCCCATACGTGCTAAGAAGTTGTCCTATTTGATTTAATGCTTCCATTCTTCAATTTCCTCCTCCAGTATATTTACTTTCTCTTCTGTCTGCAAAATCCTATTTTCTACTTGTTTCCATCTGTCATTTCCATTTTCTTTTCTTGCTTCGTAGTCCGACATCGTATGTAAAGTAGAAAAAATATTTACAACAATAAAAATTAAAACTAATATTAATCCAATAACTATCACTCTATCTTTTCTCTCCAAATGAATCATTTTTTCTCTCCTTTAATCTACCACTTCTACTGTTAATTGATTGTCTGTATCTTTATATGTTTTAAAGTTGGCATTATCCATAGCTACATACAACTGGATTAAATCTCCTTCTGCTACATTTATATAATCTCTATGTATAGATATAGTGTACGGATTCATTGTTGCCATATGCATTATTTGAGTTGAAACAATTGAACCATTTTTTCTTATATATAAATAAACTGGTCTTCCATCGGATTCTTTATGAGTAAATGTAACAATTCCTTTTACATTTATATGATTTATTCCTGCTCCAATTTTAATTCCATTTGTTTCAAACGTTAATTTATCTCCAGGATTCCCTCTGCTGCCTTGAAACCTTAAAGGTTCTTGTAAATATATATTATTTCCCGTATGACTATAGCTCTGTTCAGAAGTTGTATAAATTATCATATTTGTTTTTCTTTTTTCTAACTCTTCTACTTTTCTCTTTAATGTTAAAATTAGAGGTTCGCTCATTAGAACTCACCTCCTATTTTCTTGTTATTTAAAACTACTTGTGTGTGTGTGTGTGTGTGTGTGTGTGTGTGTGTGTACAGTATCAAGCATTACAGCGTTTTTCATATTTGTTTCATCCTTTCTTCTTAATTTTTATATCCTTCTATTTTCATGATAAAAATATTGTTATTATATGAAATAGTTTGACTTCCAAATTCATATTCAGCTGCTCCAATACCACCTATTGATTTATCCGTTATTAAAATACTTTTCATTTTTAAATTAAACCATTGTCCTTGATTGTAGTGACTATCTAAAGAAACTCGTATTGAATTTAGGTTGTTTGTATATATTTCTACACCTCTTAACTGTGAATCATTATCTCTAAAAAATATTTTCAATCTTTTATAATTTGAAATACTATCTGATAATGTAATTTCGTTAGGATTATTTGTTTCTCCTTCCCACAATGTTATAGGGGTTAATTTTTCTAACTCTTTAATTCTATTTTCTAATTCTAAAAGTTTTGGCTCTGACATTATTTTTCCTCCTTCCTTATAAGTATTTCTAAGTTACTATCAACTGGTACATTCCAGTCTTTAAATTGAATATGCGTTTCATCTACCTCTATGTAATTTTCATCTTTTATTAATTTGTTTCCTTCAAAATAAATAACTAAAGAATTAGTCCCTACTATATAATCGGGTACTTCATAATTTGTATTTTGTTTTATTTCTGTTGCTATATTTCTATTTGTAGTTTCTATAATATAATTTTTTGCTGGTGTTCCAGGTGGACCTTGCTGTCCTTGTGGACCAGTATCTCCTTTAACTAAAACTAAATTTAAAACTTGATTAGGGGCTTGTCCTGTTATTGTTGCACTTGGTATATCTCCACTTTGAACAGTCCCTATTGTTAATGTATTAGCAGGTCCTGGGTTTCCATCTTCTCCATCTTGACCTGGTATTCCTTGGTCGCCTTTAATACTCAAAATACCTTCAAACTGTCCTTCGCTGTTTCTTATTTTTAAAATATTAGAACCTTGTCCATCTGGTTTTATCCATACTTTTATTGCTTCATCTACAGGTTCTGTATCTCCAATATATACTCCACTTTCTCCGTTTTCCCCTTTATCTCCCTTTTCAAGTGTAAAATCTAATATTTGATTTGGAGAACTTCCTCTTATCTTTACTTCCGACTTATCTCCTGTCTTTATTTCCCCAATTTTCAAAACATTTGGTGGTCCTTGTGGTCCAACAATTAATGGAATATTAACTAAATCTGTTACAGAATAATTTTCATATTCACTATTAGTTAAATCTGTTATATCTCTAGTCTCCATATTTGTATTGGCTAAATCATTTATTTCATTCATTATTCATCACTCCTAAAAGTAATTTCTTCTGTTAGTGTTATAGTACCTTGTCCTAGAGTTTTAACATAATCACCAGATTTTAATTCGATATCATAATTATATGTTCCATACGCTAAATCCGATGTATCTTCTGAATTTAAGACAAAACTAAAATACCCATCGGAATACTCAATATCCTCTGGGTATCTTTTTTGAATTAATACATCTTCACTATTAGCATTTTGTTTAACTGTAAAATACAGTCTGTCTCCATCTTTTAATTGCATTGGATTTCCTTCTCCATCTTTGACTTGAAATCTGAAGAATTGGGTATCTCCTCTTATAAATTCAATATCCATTATGTATCTCCTCCTTTATAGAAACCTATAACTGTTAGAATAGCTATACAATTACCTGTATTATTAAAACATTCTGAACTATATATGTCTCCTAAATCTATATTAAATTCTGGAGCTTCGTTTCCAGAATGAATTTGTAAAGTTATCCTTTTATCTGTAGATAAATAATTTTTAATATTATTACTTATTATTGTTTCTACTTTATGATTATTATCCGATGGAATTGTTGGTGAAAAACCACTTGTTCCAAAAGCATTTAAAATTTCGTTGGTATAATATTCTTCTTCTGTAAACCCTTCCGAATCTAATATAATTTCTTCGTACCAGTTTTCATCTTGTTCATTTTTATATAATCTTAAATTTCTACAATATCCCCAACCATTTTGTCCGTATCCACTCCATTTTACAGGAGAATGCATTAGGACAACTCTCGCATCAAGAATCGTAAAACCCTCTGGAATAAATACTGGAATTTTATATGTCATTTTTTCCATAACATTATTAGATGGATTAGCATTATATCCAACTTTTTTCCATTCATATTGGCCAAATTGAATTACACTCAGTATTCCATTTTCTGTAATTAATTGCGTTCCATTTTCTAGTTTTACGCCTTCTTTATCAATTGAAACTAGATTATTTCCGGATGCATCTTTAACTTGCATAGAACCGTTTGTATCATTTTCTCCACCTAAAATTAACGTTCCACCTCTTATTCTATCAGCCGACATAGTTCCTGCTTTTATTAAATCAGCATTTAATATTCCTGCTGTAATTAGGCTTGCATTTATTATTCCTGTTTTTATTAAACTTGCATCTATTATTCCAGAAGTAATAAGACTGGCATTTATACTACCAGTCTTTATTCTATCTGCATTTATAGTACCTGCTTTAATGTTATCCCACATAGTATCTAAACTATATTTTCTAATTAATTGTTGTATTGTTTGAGGTACTCCACCATCTCGTCTATTTACTTTATTTACAACTTGATCTTTCATCTTTTTTCTCCATAATAAAAGGACACTCCATATAATTGAAGTGCCCATTTTATATTTTTAATATTCTACAGTTCCATCTTTATATACTGTAAAACCTTGCATTTTATCAAATATTTTTAGCTTTTCATCTACATTTATATCAGTATTATTTATATAATTAAACAAATCTTTCCTTTTTTGTGAATCCAATTTATACTGTTGTCCTAATAACACCAATCTATTCTCGTAACTTACATTCATGCTATTTACATAATTAAATACTTTATTCCTTTTACTATTAGTAACTGACTTTCCTTGTAATGTTCCATCATCCTCTTTATCACTTTTAAATTCTTGATTCTTATATTTCAAATATTCATTTATATCAATTCCATTTTTTGATAAAATATTATTATATACATCATCTTTTTTACCAAATATTATTTTATAAATTGCACTTTTTGATTTTCCAGAAACATTCATTTTTATTAAAGCATCTATTTTTTCATCTTGCTTTTCTAATCCTACAGTTGAACCTACATATTTGAAATAATCTGCTTCATTTCCTCCTTCAGTCTTAATTTCATCTATTGTATCAAATGCAGTGCTTACTTTTACATCTTTTATGTTATTTTTATCGGCATAGTCCATTTTGTTTTTTTCATTTGCATATGAATAAACTTCTGCTATAGCTTTAGATTTTTGCTCATCTGTCATATTTTTATATTCGTTCGAATTGGTTAATCTATTTAATAAAGTATATGATGTTTTACCATATTCTTTTTTGTAGTTTGCATATTCCTCTGCTGTTAATCTATATTTTTCAGAGTTAATAGTAAAATCTTTATTGATACTTGTATTAGGTAGAACCGAATTGTCACCAGTCTTTTCATATAAATCAGATATTGCGTTATCTACTACTGTTGATTTTAAATTTTTTTCTGTCCAAGGAAATACTGCTTGTTGTAAAGCTCTATATAATTTATTAGTTTCACGTTTTACTTCATTTCCCCATACATCAGTTTTTGCAGGTAATAGTTTACTTGCAAAAGGTATTTTGTTTAATATTTGTTTACCTGTACTATCTACTGCTTTAGAAAACATATTCTTTTTAGTTGATGTTGTACTTCTTTCTGTATCATCAACCATTTTAGCAACTTGACCACCTAATGTTGGGAAGAATTGATTTACATATGATTTTGCTGAGTTAATTAATAAATTTTGGAAAAATTGTGCATCACCTTGTGCAAAACTCTTTACAGCACTCGCTACACCTGATAACATTGACATTTCTATCATAGGGTTCATTGCTGATGACATAGCATCTACACTGTTTGATATTTTATCTAGCATATCTTCTGTAGTTTGCTCTTCTCCAGAGCTTTTAACATTATCATTTAATTGTGCTCCAATGAACAATGGAATTGCTGTTGGAGATAACCAGTCTAATGAATATGTTTTATCTCCTATCTTAAGAGAGAATGATTGATTTCCTCTATCTTCTTGATAGTATTGATTTTTTTGGTCATCATCATCTCCACTTGCAGATAATATTCCAGCTTGTGCTAAAGCATATCCTGCTACTGTTATTCCTGTTCCAGTAAGTCCTTTAGCTAAGTTATCTATATATTGATTTGCATTAATATCACCTTTCCTTAACTTAGCTATATCTGTTGTAAATGCTTTTACAATTTCTATTGGACTATAATCTATTCCTGTCTTTGCTACATTTATTGGTGTTTTCTTAAATGGTATTATTGCTCCAGTTAACAATCTTGTTGCTTTATTCTTATTTTCTAATGTATTTAATAATGATGCTACTGAACTATATTGATGGAATGTAGCTTCTTGAGCTTGTTCTATTGCATATTTTCTAGCATTTTCTAATTTTGTATCAGCTTCTTTTGTCCCTGCTGTTAAATCTTTCTCTGTTAATTTATTTGCTGTCATATAATCTGCCATAGCTTTTCTATATGCACTTTTTAAGCCAAATGTATCTTCTGCTTCTAGTGCTTTACTATTTAAATTATATAACTTTCCTAGTGTATTTTCTAATATATTACTTTTGAAAGTTCTTTGGTATTGCTGTATTAAATTTTTTGTATCAAATTTACTTTCATTATTTAATCTATCTAAAACATTTTCAACATCTTTTTTGGCAAATGATTTAACTTCTTTACTAGCAGGTTTTAAAGTTTTTGTTCTTTGATCTATCATACCTGTTCTCTGTGCAATACTTTCCAACCCACCTGCTATTTTATTTTTTATAGATTGTACATTTGCCATTGAAAAGTTTCCTATTATATTTCTTATATGTGTTCTAGGATTTGCAAGCATAGAAAAGTACCTCCAACTATCTATCTTTTCCATAGTAGTTTTTGGTACTTGCTTTGCTAATTCTCTTGCTACTTCATCAATGTTCTTCTCTAAATTTTCCTTACTTGAATTAGTAATTTTATCTAACATTTCTGGAGTCAAATCAAATTGTTGTCCTTTCCCTTTTGTTCTTTTTTCTATCTGCTTATTCATTCTATCTACAACTTTTGATAAATATACTGCTTGCCCTTGTGGAGTTTGTCTATTTATTAAACTCATTGCTTGTACTGTTTGTCCTGCTTGTGTTCCTGCTAATGCTACATTTTGTATTACATCTTGTAACTTTTCTTTTTCTCCAGTCTTTGAATAATATTCTATTAATCTTTCTCCTACAGCAATATCATCTGCTGTAATCTTATCATTATTCTTTACCTTTGTTGCTAATGTTACAGATTCATTATCTGCTCCATTGTTAATTATTCTATTATCTGCTGTTGCTAATTGTTTTTCATTACTATCTGGCACATATGTATCACTACCTATTAATTCTTTTGCTATAGCTTTTGCTTCTGGAGAAGTATTTGAACTTTGCATTATTGATTTATAATGTTTTCTAGTTTTTCCTCCTTCTGATATAGGTAAATTTGTTTTGCTTGTTTGATTGTTATCTTGATATAAAATATTATAGGCATCTACTTTTTTATTATTAATATTGTCCTTTGTAGGTAATCTTAATTCTTGAACTGTTTTACCTTTACCTGATGAGCCTATTTGATTTTCTAGGAATGACTGCCATGCTCCTGATTCATTTAATGATGTTAATTTTTTGTCTCCTCTTCTTGATTCTGTTTGTCTATTTTCTCTAGTTCCTCGCTGTAATCCAAATCTTCCATCATCCACCAATCCATTATCTTGTTCTTCAAAGTTTGAATAATTTTCTTTAATACTTTCACTATTATCACCTATCTTATTTAAGTATTTAAACACAGCATCTTTTGCTTTGTCAACTATTCCTCTTTTTTTCATATAATTGTCATATTTTCTATGTTTTGGATTTGCTTTAGAACTTTCTGGTGGAATATTGCTTATATCTTTTTGTTTATATTTTTCATCTATAAATCTTCTAGCTGTATTATCTGCTTCAATCTCTCCTAAATTAGTATAATACATTTCCTTGCTTAATTTTGAACTTATTCCAGTTTCGAATCCTTCAATATCTTGTATTGCATGTTGTATTTCGTGTATTATTGCAATTCCAGTTTTTGCCCTATGGCCAATTAAATCATTACTCATAGTAATACTTTTAGTATTTTTATTATAGTTTCCATCTATTTTGTTGGTATCCTTAAAAACTACTTTTAAATTTTCTAATTCAGGATATACTGTAAATAATGTATCATGTTCTAATATTTCATCTAGTCTATTAATAGAATTTGCTTTTATATTACTTCTTATCTTCATATCTTTATCAGAAAATTCAAATTTCCAAACACCATTTTTGTCTTGAAACCAATTCGTTTTCTGTCTTATTGTTTCGTTATCTAATCCTTTTCTTGCCATATTTACAGCCATATTATAATTTTCTTCTAGGTGAATATTTCTTGCATTTTGCTTTATGGCATTCTTCATTCCTTTTTTACCTGCAATAGAACATCTAGTATTATTTGCATTATTCTGCATAGAATTATTGTTAGTAGTATTGACATTGTTATTTGATGTTGGTCTTCTATTATTAGAAGAAGGTTCATCAATGTTAGAATATTGGATTTCTTCATTGAAATCTGAACTTTCTTTTTTTGTATAAATTTTTTCAAATTTATTCTTTACATCTTCCCAATATATTTTTTCATTTTTACTTCCTGTAAATTTGTTTAATTTATCTACTACCCAGTTATATATTCTCTTGAATACATTTGGTTTTTCTTTATTCAAAGAATTAATAAAGTCTTGGTCTCCTAACTTTTGTGCTAATGTATCTGCAACCTCTTCTTCATCTACTAAATTTTTAAAATTTTCACTATTTTTATCATATACTTGTGAATACATTTCTTCTAGATTACGTCTAGCATCACTATATCCATCTCTTGTTTTATTTTTATCCAGTACTAAATTAAATAATTCTCCTTTAACTTTCTCGTCTCTAGCCATATCATGTAACATTTCGTGAATAGTAACCTGTTGCATTGTTTTTTGTTCGTTTATGTTTCCATCTATATATGGGTTAAATACTATTTCTCTATGTGTGTTACCATTTTCATCTTTAGTTGTTCTCCATAATGCATTTATATTTTTGCTAATCTCACCATTAGCATCTTTAAATAGATTTCCATCAAATCTACTTGATATCCCTCTGTCATTTAGTTTTTGATTTATACTTTGTATTGTTTCATCATTCCCATTTAAATTATATGCTTTTGCACTATCTACTAAGTTCATCTTCGAGGTATCAATGTTATTTTGAATATTATTATTTTGAAGCACTTGATTGTTTGTATACTCATTATAAAGATTATCTAATGCCTTTACTGTATCATTATTTGCTACATATCCACTTTTTTGTCTTTGTTTATCTACTGCATCGTATATAGTATCTATCCAATCATCAGACATGAATTTCACATATTTTTGGCCTTGTTTATTTAAGGTAGCTGAATTATTAGGTGTTTCCTCTTGCCAACTTTTATAGGCAATTTTTTGTATCTCAGAATTAGGTTTATCTGCTATATTAGTACCAATATATTTTGCTACATCTAACCATTGTTCTTTTGTTCTTTTGCCTTGTTTGTTTGGTGCTACAGTATCTTTTGCTTGTTGTACAATTGAATTATCGTAATCAGTTACATTTCTATATTTATTATATATTTCTTTTCTTCCTGATAGATATTTTTTACCTGCATCCAATTGGTCTTTTTGTTCTTGAGACAATTGTGACATTTGTTTTATCTGATTAATTGCATCTAATGTATTGTCAGTGTCTAGTTGATTTTTAGAAGCTAAATTATTAGTCGCATCAATCATTGCTTGTTTATCTTCTTGTGATAAATATTTATCATTTTTTACAATTTCATTTAGTCTATTAGCTATACCTTTTTGTGTGTTTGTCTGATTACTAATATTATTGTGGTCTGTTGATTGCGTATATTTTGACTTAGTTTCTTGTATTGATTCATTTATTCTATTTTTAAATTCATTTTGTACATTTTCATCTACATCAATGCCTTTTTCTCTTTGTTCATTAAATGCTTCTTTATATTCATTTGCTGTTGGCTGTTGACCGTTCTTTAATTTATTATAAATATTAATTGATTTACCTAAACCAGCAGATACTCCACCCATTATTCCAGCTGTTATTGCTCCATCGACTCCAGATTGCAACATATCTTTGCCTAAATTCTTCCAACCTTCTGATGTTCTATAATCATTTTTTAAATATTCATCGCCTGCTGTTACTTTGGTAACACCTTCAGATATTGGTTCAATTACTGTTTCTTGAATGAAGTTATCTGCCATACCTATTCCAAAGTCTTTAAAAGCTTCTTTAACAGTTCCTTTTGCAATACCTTTCCCACCTTTAACTAACTTTCCAACTCCAATTTGTTCAGTTAAACCTTCGGCGATACCCATAAGTTGGCTATAGTTACTTGCCTGTTTATCGTCCATTCCTCTTGATTTTGCTTCATCGTAATAACTATCCGTAGCAGAACCAACTGAATATAATGTTCCTATTCCAGGTATTGCAGAAGGAAGCATTTGGCCTAGCGAAGGAGATATCTCTACTAACTTCTGTCCTATTGGATTTGTAGTTTCTTGTATATTTTTTTGTATATTTTCATTATTTATATTCTCTTGCTTTTGTAATTTTTCATCTATTTTATTCAATATATTATTTTTATTATCCTCATAAGTCTTTGTTAAAGATTTATATGTATCATTATCTTTTAATGTATAATCAAGCGTAGATTTTATTGATTGTCCTAGTCCTCCTATTTTATTTAAAAAATCAACACCAGGATTAGTCATACCTATAACTTGATTCATAGATTTTAAAGCTTTTGTAGCAGTTTGATTTCTTTTTTCATTTTGTGCAAAACCTATTAATCCGTTTGCAAGTCCATATCCAGTATTACCTAGCATATTACTAGCTGTTGTTTTTATTTGGTCCCATATTGAAGGTTTTACAGAGAAGTCATTTCTACCTGCTGTATTAAATCCATCACTAGAATTACTATAATCTCCACTATAGATTTTATCTAGACCTGTTTGTTGTAGATATGAATTTCTATTGTCTTCAACTTCTTTTATATGTTGACCATACTTCTCTTGTAATTTTTTTCTTTTTTCTTCATCATCTATTTCGTCCAAATATACCCAGCCCATAGTTACCTCCTATTCATATCCAATATTGTATGCTTTTAATATATCTTCGGCTTTGTTATATTTCTTACCAGTCAATCCATCTACAACATATGCACTTAAACCTGGCCCTTGATTATTTACAAATTTTATATTATTCACTACCTCTTCTGCTGATGGTCTGTTGCTTGTATTTGACCCATTGCTTTTATTTACACTTGTAGCCTTTGAACTTCTTTTACTTGAAGAACTTTTAGCTAGATTTTTTTTTTGAAGATTGAATTGTTGTTGCCATTGTGAATCTGCTACTTGATCTCTTTGTTTTTGATACTCAAATTGTTGCTGTCTGTATTGATTTTCAAGTTCATTTTGTCTTACTTGCTCATCAAAAGATTTTTGCCATTGTTGGTCTGAAATTTGGTCTCTTTGTTGTTGATATAAGTATTGCTCTCTTTCTTGTCTTAACTGATAATTCTGCGTTAATAATTGCACCTTTTGAGCATATAATTCTAATGCACTCTGTGCTTGTTGAATACTTCCATTTTGACGTGCTTGCTGTATCTTAAAATCATAATCAGCTTTTAAATCATTGGCATTATTCAATGTATCAGTAACACTTTTTTGATATGCATTATACAAAGATGTTCTTGTTGTTTCTGCATATCCCGAATTACCCAGACCTTGCATTGCAAGTTGCTCCATTCCTGCACCATATTGATTTGCTTGCTTTTGATAACTAGAATATAGCCCCTGGGTTGTTTTGCTTGTTTCCTTGTCTAGTTTTTCTTTTTCTCTATTAAGTTCATCAACTTGCATTTGCGTTTGTTGATTAATTATTTCATTTTGTTTTTGTTCTTGCTGTTGCAATAAACTGTTTTGCTGATTAACTAAACTATCTAAATCTTCATATCCACTTGCCAAGTTCTTCACCTACTTTCTGTCTATTTTCTTATAACAAACGTTAATACACTATCTTTGGGAACTGTAAAATTAAACCTAATTTTATCGCTTGTTCCTGTACCTCTTTCTTGATAATGTTCATTTAAAGCTAATAAATTACCTTCAAAATAAACATCTAATCCATGTGTATTAACGTTATATGTTGATGGTATTGTATAATCTTCTGTTTCTGTTATTTCTGCTAATGTGGTTGCATTGTATTTATATGTTTTTAAAATCAATTTTTTTGTTGCAGATTGTAAATCCGAAATATCTTTATTAATAGCTGGTATTAATTCGTCATTTATATAATCTTTTATATCTTCTCCAACTTGATCAAAAACTTTCTTTAAGTCTTGAGCTGACTGAGTTGGAGAATCTGCTAAGTTTTGTACATTATTAGTTGGAACTGTACACTCTGGTAAACTCATCTATTACACCTCATTTCTTTATATATCCTCCTACAAATGCTTCTATAACAGCACTATATATTCCAAAAGGTTTATCCTTCTCATCACTATAAAATTTTAATGACAACTCACTTATTTTCTTTTCTTTAATCTTGTATAACATATAAGATTTATTTGTTGTTACAAAACTAAAGTTAGCAAAATTTATATTATTGAAATTAAATCCTGTTGCAGATTTCTCAGTTGTATATTTATATTCCTCTGATTTATCTGTTCTTCTAGCTATCTTTATTCTTCCATTTTGAATAGTTTTAATTTTAGCTATGCCACCACGTTTATTCGTAGTCTTTAATTGATTTTCGTAACCAAAGTTATCCATTGGAGTTGTCCAATAACTAAGTATTGTTGCCCCATTATCATTGGTTCCTTCGACAATAAAAATAGAGCCATCTTTGGCTCCTATGTATAATCTATCATTGTATTCTTTTAATATATTAGGATTTGCATTACTAATGTCCCAATAAAACCATTCATATTCAAAACTATTCAAACTTGCATATTTCTGTCTGCTATCTGCCAAATATATTCTTCCATCAATAAGTATTAGTAAATATCCTTTCCATTCTGTCATACAAGCATCTCTATATCCATTTTCGTTTGTCATTTTTACATCTACCATTGTGCTTCTATGTGCTACTACTTGTCTGCTATCTATCTTTTCTGTGCTTACTCCTTCAAGTCCATATCTGCTTAGATAAACAATATCATCTTGAAAGTTTGTACTTACAGCATAACAACCTATGCTTACATTACCTTGTTTACTTGGATATATCTTTCCTGCTTCTGTATCTAACGTTGGCTCGTGATAAAATACATTTGCATTGTTTTGGTCTAAATTCTTAAATACCCATAAAATATTATTACCTACTGTCATACCAGTAATTTGCGAATCTCCTGCTCCATCTTCATAATAGTTTAAATCTGATATATATTGTGGGTTATTTAGCTCAGAATGAAATACTGCATTAGGATAATCAGGATTACCTGTAAAGAATAATCTATTATCAAATAATAATGCTTGAGTACATTTGTTTATTCTATCAGTATATCCTTCAACTGTTTTAGCAAATGTAATAAATACATTATCTTGTCCACTCAAATTTGGCTCTGAGGGAGTTTCATTAAATGTTACTTTGCCTGCAACTCTGTCTACTACAAAATCTGTATTTTCTTCCATTTCTATATCATTTACTAGTGCTGTCACTGGTTCTGAGTCTATTTCTGTTGCATCTAGGTAAAATACTTTATTTTCTCCATCTCCAAGAAATGAATTAGTTCTTTTTGGTGTTAGTACATTTACATCTTGCAATGTTTCTCCACCACCTATATTTCCTGCTGTTCTACTTATTGTCGTTGTTGGAATAAATGGGTCATCATCTATTACTTTCTTACAAGTACTACCATCATATACTAAATAATTTTTGCCATCATTTATATATAATTTTTCTGCAACCTTATTAAAATAAGATTTTTTATTATTCATATCTGAATATATTTTTTTTATATTATCTTCTTCTGGCTCATTAGGGAAGTTATTCCATTCATATAACTGCATTCCAGAATGTATTATAGCAATTGAATTACTATATACATATACTCCTAATATAGAACCTGTCCCTATTTGTGCTAATTTTCGGTATCCTGGTCTAGTTTCAATACAAGTTCCTTGTGTGTCCTCATAATTTTTCCACACGTTCAAGGCATCAGGACTTCTTGTAATATTAACTAAGCTAGGTTCCTCTAAAAAATCAACACCTTTAAAATCTGTATATACTCGTTTAACTCCTGTTGCCATACTACTTCCTCCTATATATCAAATTCTCCTTCGTTCTCATCAGGTTCATATTCTCTTAAATTAACTGTTGGTATATTTCTTCTTGTATCTAATAATTGTAACTTTCTTTGATATTCTGTTGCAAAAGCTGTATAGTCTGCACTTGGGTCTGTTACTAATAAATCATTTGCTACTTTATAAGGTAGTATACTTTGTGCATCTTGGTCTATCTCTAAATAAAAACTATCTTTTGTCTTATCATTGATTGTTGTCGGATATTTATAATACTCTACTACTGTTTGGCCTGGATTCTTATCGTTTATATATATTTTGTTTTTGCCGATTAAATAATAATCTGAATTACCTTTCTTATTATTAGCATCCAACAAATATACATTTCTTATCTGATATAAATCGCTTGGCAATGTATAAGATGTATATTTATCTTCTTTGTTCTCATCTGATATCTCTGTATAAATTTTAGTAGATATTATCTTTTTAGTCTGTGCTAATTCTTGATATGCTAAATCAACCAAAAAAGGTATTCTAGTTGCAATATCTTCATCTTCTGTATAATTATCTGTATTTGGTGCATATTCTTCAATTAATGCTAATATTTGTTTTTTACATTCTCCATATGTCATAACAATTCCTCCCAAGTTTGACAGAGTCGAACTGTCCATTCCTTTAACTTGATATAAAAATAGAGGGAATATATCCCTCTAAAATTAAGGTAATTCTACAGCTTGTACTTTTATATCTGTTGATTTCCCTTTTATGATTACATATCCTTTATTATCTCCAGAAACATTCATAAATTTACCAGATTCAATAACTATTGCATATGTTTTACTTTGTGGTATAGAAATTTCTAAATCTTCTACTCCCTGTAAAGAATTTCCCTTTAATATTGTAGCTTTCTTAGCTCCTGAATCATTACTATTTGTTAATAATAATAGTATTCTTCCATCACTTTTATTAGCAAAATTAATTTTAGCTCCCGCAGATGCATCTACTGCAACTGCAGTTGTTAATTCTTTTGCTTCATTTCTAACTAATTCAACATTTGTAATTTCAGCTATTGCCATTATTTAACACTTCCCTTCTATTATTTATTAAGCATGACATTTTAATACAGCACATTCTTTTGGTCTTATCATTTTTCCGCCATATGTATTTAAACCTTTTATAGCTTCTGCAAAACCTTTTTCTGGTTCATATGGCTTTAATTTGTCAATACCATTACAATATGCAAATGCTTTAGATGTTTTTAAGATAATATAATCATCTGTTCCATCGTTATAAGCATTGTTTGTCATTTTGATTTTTGCATTGTTGTATAATCCTAGTACACCTTTTGCAATTAAATCATCATTATTAGTTTTTAATTCAATTAATTTGTTTTGGAATAGCATATAGAACCATGGTGTTAAATACATAGTAACATCATCTTTTGTTGATACTCCATTGTTCCATAATTTAACAAATAAATCGTCAACTGCCTTTTTAGCTGATGCTTCATCACTTATTTTTGTTGAAGCAGTTTTATATCCTGCATTTTTTGCCATTTGTGTAGCACAGAACTTATCTTCTTTTTCAGCTAAACCTCTTGTTGTTTCTATTTGTAATGCTTCCATTACACCATCTTGAGATTGAGCTTTATCAATATCATCTATTCCGTAGTTAAAATAATCATATTGATCAATGTCTAGGTATGCTGATGTACCATCTATAGTTTCTGGATCATCAATAGGTTTTCCTGGTATATATGTTTTAATTGTTGGCTTTCCAGAATTTTGTATTTTTACTCTTTTTCCTTCGCCTGCTTCTCCTTCAAATTCATAATCACAGTCTTGTTTAAATACTGTGAATTTTGGTAATTCTGTTTGTATGTATTTTGACCATACAGTTGGTTTAAAATTTGCGTAACTCATTTTATTTTTTCTCCTTTCCTATTTCCAACGTTTCATACTTTCTCTTACACGTTTCCAAATAGTAGGATTGTCCAAGTCTTTGCTAGATAATTTATCTACTTCCTCCGGAGTGTAATACTCCTTTTCTTTGTTATCTGGTACAGTAGATTGTGAACTTCCTGTAGAAGCAGGTTTTTCAGGTGTCTTATCCTCTTCTCCATTCATTTTCTTCCATATTTTGTATACATCACTTATCTTTGTCCCAGTTTTAAAATTATTAGCAAAAGCTTTAAACTCCTTATTCTGTAAAATACTTGTATCTACTCCGCTTTCTTTTAATTCTTTTTCTTCTAATTTGACTGTTAAATATTCCCCTAATCTAAAAAACTCCGCATTTTCACGTGCGGTAGTCTTTCCTCTTTTTCGTTTAATTGCTAATTCATTTGCTCTAGCTTCGATATCCTTATCCTCATACGTTTCAATAATCTCATTAGCATCTGCTTTACCTAGGATTTCTGCATCTCGATTATTTCCCGTATCAAATTCAGGTATATCTATACCTTGTTCTCTATAAAAGTCTTTTACTTTGCTTAAAACATCATCTTCATCTGTTAAACCAAGTCCAGCTCTTATAGTTTCTTCTAATTGCTTTGATTTACTTAATTTGTTCGCTTCTTCTTTGCGATATTTTCTTTCAATCTTTGCTTTTGTTTGACTTACAATCTTATCAATATCGTCTTGTGTATAAGTCTTTTCTTCTTGTTTAGGCTCTTGTACATTGTCGTCATTTTTAACATCTTTATTTGATGTGTCTTCATGATTTACTAATACTTCTTCCTCTAAATTCATATCTTCGTTTTCTCCTGGCATATGTACCTCCCATTTAAAGTCCGTCGACTATTATTTTTATATTTTTGATTTTCACCGGCATAAGTGCCTCCCGTTTTAAGTCCGTCGACTATGGCACAAGTTAATGGATTCGAACCACTATCTAACAGTTTTGGAGACTGTCGTTCTTCCGTTAAACTAAACTTGCATAAAAAATAGACAGCCTTTTGACTGCCTATTGATTTATTGGTATTTGTTCTTGTTGAGTATTGTTTACTATGTTTGCTTCTTCTGGTGTAACTCCTGTTTGTTCTACATTGTTCATTTCTTGTTGTTGCATTACCTGTTGCATAGCACTATTTAATACATTTCCTGCTTTTTCTATTTCATTAAATATTTTTTCTTTTTCTTCTCTCTCTTTAAGTATTTGCTTTAATTCTGCTTTTGGCATTGCTGAATCTTGAGGCAATGCATTTACATATTCTTCAAAATTTATTTGCCCTGCATTTAATAAATTCTCTAAAGACATTTCCATTGCATACTTATCAAATGGAGATTTTGGAGTTGTTTCTATCTTTATATCTAAATCATATTCATTGAGTTCTTTATAGCTCATTTTGTATGTTTCTTCTAATGTTGTATTTGAAGTATAATCCTTTGTTTCTTTTACTAACTCTATCCCTTTAACACTATTAGCTTTAAGCATTGCATACCATATAAGCGCTATATCTTCTATAAAGTCCTTATATGCTTCTACTTGTTCATTTATAGGTTGTTGTGATGCTTGTTGTACAGCTAATATAGATTTACCACTTGCTTGAGTAGGGTCTACATTGCCTGTAACTGTATCACTTGCACCTGCTAAATTCTGTGTTTCTTCTTGTAGTTCTTTTTGTAATTGATATGCATCAGAACTAATACTTGCCGGTTTTAAATAATTAACTACTTTATTTACATCATCTGCATTTAGCTCATTTACTTCTATAGTTGTACCAATTTTACTTAAAGCTTTTGTATTAGATATATATTTAGTATTTGCAACCAACTTAGGAAAAGCTACTAGCTTAACTGCTAAAGCTCTTCTTGTAGCTGTTTTATTTATTTCAATTTGATTAGGTATTAATGTTTCTACCTCTCCTTGTCCTCTGGCACTTCCCTTTACTCTTTCCCATAAAATGTGAGCTACTGGATATCTATCTATTTCTAAACAACTATCTTCCATTACTGTTGCTAATTTAGTACATTTCTTCGCCCATATCTTACCATCTTTACCTCTATATAATTTTAATAGCTCTAGACACATTGGTACTATTTCTGTTGTTCTTAAATCTCTTCCCGCTTGTTCTTCAATGTCCTGATCTTCTGTTATCAATTCTATTTCCTTTTCACTTATTTTATTTTTCCTTGCCTCTTCTTTTACTTCTTCTACAGTACGTCTAAAAGATATAATTATATATGGTTGTTTTTGTATATCATCTTCATTTTCATTACCATAATAAATATTTGTTTTGTTTACTTGTTCACAATATATAGAGTTGCTATTTTCATCTGGATCAGCATAAAAATAAATGATACCTTCACTATCTATACAGGCATCATTTATACAACTTCTTATTAACTTATTTACTTTAGTTTTCTCCCAAATTCTATTAGCATATCTATTAAGCATATCACATATGTCTTTTAAATTTTCTCTTTCTTCTTGATTTTTGTATGTATCTGAGTTGAAATATATTTGATATGTATTAGTCTTTACTACTCCCACTTTGTATTTACAAATAGATTTAATTATGTTTAATGTTATTGGCTGTATTCCAGAAAGTTTAGCACCTTCCCATTGTTTTCCAAAATAAAAATTATAATTTCTTTTACTCTTTTCATATAATTGTTGTTGATAATTATAATCTTTACCACGCTCATACTCTTGCCATACCGTAGTTATACTTGTCTCTTCACGCTTCTTCATCTGCTATCTCCTTTCTGGTATTCCTAAGCCACCATCATATGCATCTAACTCTGCTAAATCATCTTGCAATTCTTGCAATCTTTCATCTTGCTCTCTTTCAGCTTTATTATTCTCAATATTGTCTTTAATAGTTTTTATAGGATGTGTTACTTCTTTTGGTACTTTTGGCAACTCCCTATCTTTACCCAATTTATACCCTACATAAAATCCTAAACATAAACATAATATTGCTATAATTGTATATATAAGTTCCATACTTTCCTCCAAACTAAAAAGGAACTACGTCATCTCCATAGTCCTCTTCTATATTGTTTATATCTTCACCAAATATCTTATCTATTTCTTCTTGTATATCTCTATACTTTGATTCTCTTTCTGCTTTCTTATAGTTTTGTTGTCCTCTTATATAATAAGATATAGCTAAGGCCATAACTAAATCATCATGATATCCCTCTTCTGCCTCTGCTCTACCTTTATCATTAACTATAAATGTAAGCATCTCTCTTAACGTTTCCTTATCTTGTATTACATCTGTATTGTTATGTATTATCTCCTGTAATAAACCTAAAATATATGGTCTTGTAATGCTTGTTGTTTTAAATCCATAACTCTTTTCATATTTATTATTGTATTGGTCTTCTTTCTTTCTAACATATTGATTTGGATAATTAAGCTCCATCAACTTTTGTGTAGGATATGTGGAAAAATTATTTTCTAGTCCTACTAATGCACAGTTGTAAAACATTCCTAAGCAATATACCTGTTTAACATATTCTATTTCATTATATTGTTGTTTTAATACTGCTACCTGCTTACCTGTAATATTATTAATTACATGTGCTGTAAAGTAATCTGAACCTTCCCCTGCTGTATCTCCTCCTAGAACATAAGGTACTCTTTTTTCTGGATATTCATATATCTTGATATTACCCTCTTCTTGTTCTAAAAACTTTTGATTTCTTATCCTTATTCCATCATAGTAACAAGTAAATTTACCTCTTACTAATGGTTCTGGAGCTGTGTTTATTCTGTTTATTATATTTTCTTTATTAAAATAGCAATTACCTGTACTTAAAAATGCTTCTTCTGGACATATTGGATATTCTTGTTTAAATTGATTAATATCACCAGAACAGTTATTTTGTATACACCATCTTCTCCAAGTTAATTGCTCTAGTGTTAAATTATATTGTTCTTTAAGTTCTCTTTCTTCTTGGGTTAAATCAAATCCTGTATAAGGCATACAGTATTCTTTTAGTTCATTCCAACCAATAAAAAGAGGATAGAAGTCGCTTTTGCCTGCAACTGCTCTATCCCACATTTCTTTAAAATATTCATATCCATTTGCTGTACTTTCTATTATTATCATACTATCTGGAGTATTAGGAACGGCTTGTAATAAACCTGTCATTGTGGCCTTCTTATCGCCTTCCCAGAATGCTAATTCAGATAAGTGTAATGCTGTAAACGTATCAGAACGTCCTATTCCTTTTCCTCCAGCTGTCATACATTTTATTCTACTGTCTAGGCCTGTCCCTTGGTCATTATTAAATACGAGTTCCTTTGCATTAGATTTCTTTTGCTCTGGTCTAATATCTTCTGGTAAATATTCTAACATTCTTTTACTCATATTGAATAAGTTTGTTGTAGAATCTTCTTTATGTGCTACTATACCTGCATTATAGTTGTGATGAGTGACTACATTCTTAAATATTATTGCTTCTGTTTCTGTACTAAATCCCATTTGTCTTGCTTTTAATATTATTATTCTAATAGGCTTTCTTTTTCGATACATTTCTTTTATAACATTGTAATATTTAAGTTGTGGTTCATTTAATACAAGTGATACTATATTGTTTTTCTTATCTCTAATCTTTATATAGTTTTCTATATAGGCTTTTGTATTAATACTCATCTCCCTCAACTCGCTTTAAATACTCTTCATAATTTGTATTAATATTGATATTTGTTTCTTTAAACATACCTAAATGTTTTCCTAATAATTCTAATGCTTTTACTTTATCATTTGTCTTTATTTCTATTCCATTTGTTGTTTGCTTTATTCCAGCAACTGCAGATTTCTGTTCTTCTGTCAAATTATCTGTAGCTGTTAATTCTAAACATTTATATTTTTTAGGTTTAGTTCCTATACAGTTTCCTTCATCATCATATATCTTTTCTTCATATTCTCTTTCAACTATTTGTGCAAAATCTGTTCCATTAGAAAAAGCAATATTAGCTAATTCTTTTATTACTTTATTTTGAGATATTTCTGTTCTTTTTTCTATTTCTTCTTGTTTTACTGCAATATATTTTTGAACGTTATCATTTGTTAGCAGTCTACTACTATTTGCTCTTGCCGTTTCATATCTTTTACAATTTGGATATGCAACCTTATATGCTCTTGTTGCATTTAAATCTATTAAGTATTCATCACAAAATCTTTTTTGTGCATCTGTCATATAAAATTGCTCCTTTCATTATTCTTCTATCTTTATGCATCTATTTTCAAACTTTTTATATGCATCAAAATATATTTCTTTCTTGTCTCCGTTCATAGTACATTCATAATACATTCCATCTTTTAAATCTGTACTTAATAAAGCTTTACTGTTTTGTAATGTTTTGCAACTCCATGGAATATACACCGTGAAATTAGGAATTGAATCCGTTTTATCTAGATGATCTATTGCATATTCCTTTACTAATTCTTTACATTTAGCTATAAATTCTTCGTTAGTCATTATTCTGCAATCCTCCAATCTTCTGCTAGCATATCTGCTTGTGAAGCTAACCACCCCAATTGAACTCCTGATGTTCCTACAAATGCAATCGCCTTATTTCCTATTGCATCATGATTTACATTTACAATTTCTTCTTTTGCAGTTATATAACTTATATTAGTTGCTAGTTCTATATATTGTTTCTTACCATTCCAACCTTCTCTTTGTAATTTTTTACCTTGCTTCAATAATTTAATTGCATCTCCAAAATCCATTTTTATTTCTCCTTTTTAAAAAATTTATCCACTATATCTTTTAAAATATCGTGTGAATTTGCCACTATATCTACTACATCTTCTTCATTATAATTTTGATCTAAATGAGTTATATATGTATTAATATAACAATGTCCCAATTCGTGTAGTAAGGTTGTTCTTTTCCTATCCTCACATAAATCTTTGTCTAAAAATATTGTTTGCGTATCTGGATATGTTAATCCATAATACTTTCCATACTCGTCAAATCTATCATTGCGTTTCTTTATCTCTTCTCTCATTTCATCTTGTGGAATTTCTTTTATCTCCCAATTTTTATTATTAATCTTAAATTTAAAACTTCCTTTTGTCATTTTCTTTTCCTTCTCTTTCATAGTAAATACACCTATATGTTCCATCTACACATTGTCTGATTTCACATAATTTTGTCTTCTTGTTTTTACATCTACTACATATTTCTTTTTTATAGGTATCTAATAAATTCATATTTACTCCTTGTATATGTTTTTTGGTTGCGCATCTGGGAGTTGAACCCAGTATCTTTAGCTTATGAGACTAATGAGATATCCGTTTCTCTAAATGCGCAATAAAAAGAGTAGACATTAAAAACATCTACTCTCAATAAATTATAGGGTCAAACAGTATTAGATATTTATTATCTAACTTATTTGCTATTATATATATATCAAACTTTTTGGGTGTCATAAAAGGGTAAAAAGGTGTCTTTTTTTAAATTTCTGCATATTTTTTTATAGATTTTTTAATTAATTTTTTTGTATACCTGTAATCTCTATCTAATTCTACAGAAATTTCTTCAACTTTCATTCCTTTTACAAATCTTAATTCTAAGATATTTCTATAAGGTTGTTCTACTTGATTTATTTTTTTAGTTATTCTAATTAGATTTTCTTCTTCTTCTGTCATTATCTTTATATGCTCACTTATTAAATCTAACAATATTGCTATGTTCTTACTCATTTTGTCATGATCCGTTGTTCCTTTTGGCATATCTGATAAAATAGAAGTGATTTTTGTGAGTTTTGCTTTTTGCTCTTCTATTTGTTCTAACTTTCTTTCTTCAAGTTTTTTACTATGTAAATAAGAATATAATTCTTTCTTGGCATCTTGTTCTATCATTTGTGCCTCCTTAATTATTATTAATTTATTTTATAGCAGTTTCTTTCGTATTGTTCATGTGTTAGTATTGTTTTAATATCACCTTCACACATACATTTGGCATTTGTTTCATCTCCTGTTGTTTCTAATACAGGTATTTCTCCATCAAACAAATATTTATCAATTACTTCATTTTCATTTACAAAATCTCCTACTTCTATTAAATCTATTATGTTAAAGCTATGTTTTATTATTCTTTCTTTAAAAGTAACATCTCTCATCATCTGGTATTGATTATCAAAATATTCTTTATCTAAATAAATATATAAGCCATCTATTTTTGTAACTTTAAATATCCCATCGTTAGTTCTAACATATTCTCCTACTTTAAGATCGTCCATCTTTACCTCCTAATTTTTTGCCTTAAAATTATATATAGGTTTTATTATTTTTTCTATTTCAACTGTGTCTTGTATATTGTCTATTATTTCTTGCATTGGCTTATATACAAATGGTGCTTCGTCTATTGTTTCTTCTAGTACACTTGTTGAATAAATATCTTCCATACTTTTTCTAAACTCTTCTAAATTAAATGTTTCTTTCGCTTTTCTTCTAGACATTAGTCTTCCTGCACCATGTGGAGCTGAATTATTCCAGTCTTTATTGCCTTTTCCTACTGCTATTATTGAACCATCTCTCATGTTTATTGGTATTATTACTCTTTCTCCTTTGTTTGCTCTTATTGCTCCTTTTCTTACTACATTATCTTCAAACGAAATATAATTGTGTATTGTTTCGAATCTATCTTCCATAATTGGTGGATATTCAATTTCTGTAACAAATGTTAATTGAAAATAATTCATTAAAATTTCTTTTGCTATTTGTAATCTGTTTAAACTAGCATATTCTTGGCATATCTTCATATCATGTAAATACATTTCTCGATATTTACCTTCTAAATAACATAACTCATTTGGCAATTCAGGTTTGTTTTGTTTATATTCTGATTCTAATTCTTTTAGTGCTTTCTGTATTTCTGATTTTCTTCCCTGTTCTTTATAAGTTTTTATTATCTCTTCTTTTCTTTTAAACATTTCTTCTTTACCAGAGCATAATTCTATTGCTAAATTCTGATAATAATCTGCTACTTGTTTTCCTAAATTTCTACTACCTGTATGAATTACTAAATATTTATTATCTTCTTCATCTACATCTACTTCTATAAAATGATTTCCCCCACCTAATGTTCCTATTGCTCTATTAAATTTCTTTGTTTCTTTTAGTTCTCTTAAACAATATAAATCATTTATTTTATCAAAATTAATCAGTTTATTTTCTCTTATATTTCTCCCTGCTGGTATATTTTCATTTATCACCTTATCTAATTTTTCTAAATTCAATTCATCATGACCTAAATTTACACATAACATACCACACCCAATATCTACTCCTACTATGTTAGGTATCACTTTGTCTCCTAGATCTGCAGTAAATCCTATTACACAACCTTTTCCTGCATGAACATCTGGCATTATTCTAACTTTGCAGTCTTTAAACGGTTCTTGAACTAATAACAAATTTATTTGATTTATAGCTTCTTTCTCTATGTCGCTCGTGAATATCTTTAAATCTTTTCTTTCTATTTTAGTCTCGTCCATCACTACCTCCTAATATGTAACTCTTATGATATAAGCTCGTCCGCATTCATTGTCTCTATCTATTAATAACCTTAAATCTTTCATTTTATCTATTGCTACAGCATCTATCATTATTCCTGCTTTTAAATTTCCTACATGATTAGTTATAGCAAACTTTATTATATTCTCAAGTGTTCTATTGTCTATTTGAGAATCAAGCTTTTCTCTTAATCTACTATTAGATAATTTATATGTTTCTAATTCATCTTTACTTTCTTTTAACTGTTGATTTAATCTTTTAATTTTACCTTTTACACTCATCTTCCACTTTCCTTTCAAAATATTGTTTTATACATTCTTTTCTTACTTCAATTCCTCTTAAATTACTTGTACTTTTTATTTTTTCGTATATTTCTACAATTTCTTTTATTTCACTATTTTCAAATACTTTACAATTTTGATTTAACTTATTTACTAATAAATCTATCATCTTGTCTTTCTTCATATTGTCGTGTGCTGTTATTACTGCATCATCTAATGCTTTATTATATAGTTGTTTGTATTTTTCTAGTTCTACTTGCCACCCCTTATTTAAATCGTCTAAATCTGTATCTGCTTTTTCTTTAGCTTTTATGCTATCATTTAAATTTCTTGCTAAATTATCTGCTAATAATTTCTTATATTTTTCTATCTCTGCATTCTTCTCTGCAAGCTCTGTGTTTTTCTGCTGTATCTCTGCAGAGTTTTCTTTTAGCATATTTAAGACTGTTTCTATGGCTTTTTGATTAGTTATTCCTATCCAATTAGAATGTTCTGTTTCTATTAACTTATTACATCTTTCTATAGCTTCTTCTTGCTCTTTAGTCATCTACTTGCTCCTTTCATAAAATATACAAAATATTGTTAAGATTCCTAGCCCTATAATTATTCCTGCTGCAACATTTGGTAAGAAAATACATAATAATATTTCTAATGTTATAAAAACTATTGCTAAAATCGTTTTTAATAATGCTTTTAGTATTCTTTTCATCTACTCACCTTCTTCAAAACAATATTCTTTTATTTTGTTATCTATAAATCTAATTTGACCATAATAAACTTCTAATACTTTTCCATTTTCTAATTCAACTAAACCCATTGCATATTGTTTCTTAAATAAATCTTCTTTCATGTTCCATTTATGAAAAAGTGCTTTTCTTTCTCTTCCATCTTTTAAATCTACAAAACAAGGTCTATATTCTGGTTTTATTAATATCTCATTTAATGATGCCATCTCTATTTTTCCTCCTCGATATTTAATTTTATATCATTAAGCTTAATTAAGTTTTTCGTTTCTGTTCTTAATTTCTCGTACTTTTCTTTGCTTATAGTTATAGATTTTGCATTATGTGCTATAAGCTGTTCTATCTTTTTATCTTCACTCATCTTTATTCTCCTTCTTAAATTCAACATTAGAAATAAATAATATTGCGAAAAATACTATCCACCAATGATTAAAAATTATTGCTAATGTTGTAAAGCAAATTAATGCAATACTATTTTTTATAAATACTAATATATTCAACCATTTGCAATATTTAATATCTTCTTCTGTCATTCCTCTTCTCTCCTTTAATTTAACCAGTATTGTTTGATTGCATTTAATGTCTGTGTTCTAAATACTCCTATATAGCCGTTCCTGCAGTATATTTTTACAAAAATATATCCAATTACTTCATTTATTACTGCATCTATACTGTTACAAGAACATCCTATTTTTTGCCCATTTAATACTAATGTTTCAATTTGCCCTGTTTCTTGTATTACATAATCATAATCTTTAATTTTAAAAGCCTCACAAATAGGTTTTATTGCTTTTAATACTTCAATTCTTTTCTCTTGTAGTCTTTTCATTCCTTCTTCTGTCATTGCTTGTCCTCCTCTCTAATAATTTTTAAAGAACTCTTTTAATCTTACTCTTAATCCATAACAAGCTTTTTCTAACAATTCATTTAATTCTTCTTCTGTAATTTTTATACAATCCCACTCTGTTTCATCAAAATCATAACAACTACAATGGCCTCCTTCTGCTAATACATATTCACCATATTTTGTATTTGGCATATTTTCTAAAAGTAATAATCTATCCATCTCATAATCTCTTTCGCTTGTTGTAGCAAACAAAACATTTGACATTTTTATATCATCTTTATTTTTTAAATTATATTTTTCCATAATTTACTCCTCCTCTACTTTTTCTACATAGCCTGCTGTTATTAAATCGTATATTTTATCGTGTATTTTTGAATTATCAACATTTATATCAAAATAAGTTAATATATCTCTAGTTTCTATATCTATTAATATAGAAATTTCACTATTAGAATTTGGTCTAGTAAAACCATAATAAAAATAATTATTTTCATTTTCTTCAAATCCAAACTTTTCTAATTCTTCTAGCTCTATCTTTTTTCCTGTTATCTTGTTGTATTCTCTTATTCTTAACATTTAATCACCTAACTTTCTTCCACAAAATGGGCAATAATTTATTGGTATTTCTGTAAATAACATTCCAAAAACTCCATTACCTCTGTTCTTAAATATTTGTAAAGTTCCTTTTGCTTCATTTAAAGACATAAGATAATACATATCTATTTCTTCATAAGCTTTTTTACATAAACATTTTTCTTCATTTTCTTCTTTCTTCACTTTTTCAAACTTTTTAAACCATTCTTGATACATATTATTTATCCTCCAACTCTTTTTTTAGTAAAACTCTATACGCATTATTTTCTTTTTTTAATTCATTTCTTTGTCTTTCTAATGCTTTAATATATATTTTATATATTTCACATTCTTGTTTTAACTTTTGATTTTCTTCTTTATAAGTATCTGCAAGGCTTTTAATTATCGCTATCATATTATTTATCCTCCAATAACTCTTGTAAAATTTGCTGTTGCTTAATTTTAAATATAGCTTCTATTTCATCACCATTTTTTATATCTTTATTTAATTCTTCCATTTTAATTTTTACTATTTTTTTCGGTATATAATTTTTATTTAATTCTTCGATAATTTTTTTCGCTTCTTCTTTTGTTATTATTAAATTTTGTGCTGTATTTATATTCTCATCTGCGAAATTTAAAATGTTATTTATATAACTTTTTTTCATTTATTTATCCTCCAATATTTCTTGTAAATTATCTATAAAGCAGCCTATTTCTTGCATTAATACAGTACATTCTTGCAGTTTTGCTTTTTCTTCTAAATTTAATTTTTCTTTCTCACTCAAAATATTCGATTTAATATAAATTTTATGGTACTCTTTATTAAACTTATCTTTTATTTTTTTTACTTTTTGTTTTGGTATGTAATTTTCTTCAAATTCTGGTGTGTCTACATATGCTATTCTTTTATCTTTTAAATCATCTTCTAATACTTCTAACTCTTTTATTCTCTTTTTATCTTCTTCTCTTTCTGCTAAAGTATTTTTGATTGCATAAGCTACATTTTTACTTCCATCGCAATGTTTTCCTATGATTACGTTCAGTTCGTTACAATCACAATAATCTTTATCTATAACTAGTTCTATGTATTTATTTAATTTCTTTATATCCTCTTCTATATTACTCATTCTTTTTCACCTCTTCTGTTTCGCCAAAATAAAGCCACCATTTAGACATTTCATCATTTATCTTTTGTTCTTTTAATTCTTTAATCTTTTTATTATTCTCTTGATATATTTCAATTTGCTTATTTATCATTTCATTCGCTTTTAAATCTGGATATAATTGTGCTAATACAACAACATCTGTATTAGATAAATCCACATTTTTTAAACTCTCTGTATATGTATTCTTCTCATAGTCTTGATAATTTTTAACAATTTCTGCAACTTGAGTTTGTATGTTTTTATTCTCTTCTTCATACATCGCTATTTTTTTATCTGCTACCTTTAAATCTGACAATCCTACTATATTGCATATTATTGCTATTATTATCAATGGCTCTGCTATTATTGATACAACAGCAGCAGATCCAAAAATAAAAGATGTAATTTCATGCCATTCTTCTTCTGCCCATGCATATATAAAAAAACTAACTATTCCAATTATTAAAAATATTATAAATAAAACTACTAACATCTATATCTCCTCTCTTTCATTTAATTTCATACTTGAATAATATTCGTTGTATAACTGAATCCAATCATCAAAACGCATTGTTACCAATAATCCCTTATAATTTTTCTTGTGAAATACTGTTGGAAAGGCTGTTCTATTACTTGCCAAACTATCTCTTATTGCTTGATTCATTGCTTCTTCTAAATTTAATTTTTCTACAAATTTTACTTCACAATGTATATAATCTATGCCTTCTATATCGTCTGCTCTTCCTGTATTTCCTTTAAATTGCGCTGTTCTATTACATTCATAGCCATATTTTTTAAATTCATTTACTACATATAGCTCTCCCTTTTTACCTTTTTTCTTACTATTTATTGCCATTTTTCTTTAGCTCCTCTCTCCACATCTTTTCCCAGTTCTCAAATCCGTGGTATAAAACCTTTGCATCTCTGCCTAGGTATAAAGTTGTCTAACTCTTCTGCATTACAACCTAGGCAGTAATAGCAAATATATTTTTTATCTATTTGTTTCATTTAGTTCTTCCTTTATCTAAAAATTTGATATTCTAACTCTAATCTTTTTCTGTTATATTCATGTTCAATTTTTTTGTATTTTCCTATTTTCTTTTTTATTCTTTCAATTTTTTTCTCTATCTTTTTATTTGTAACCATTTCATAAAATACTAATTTTGTTAAAAATTTTTCTTTATTAATTTGATTGTATGTTCTTCCAGTTTTATTGTTTAAATAATTCAATGTAAATATCCTTCCATAGTAAGATTTTATTGATTTTAATTCATATTTATTGTTTCTTAGTACCCTTTCATATAAAGTCGTAGAATATTCACAACAGTCTGAACTTTCGTGAATTAAAAATTTCCTATTTTTATAATTAAAATATATTGCCAAATCATTATGAAACAAGGAATTTAAAGTGAGAATTTTTAAAAACAGGGGCGATATTTATATGCCCTCAACTAAGTTTAAATCCGATTTAGAGCAAAAAATACTTTGGTCTGTTTTGGCTTTTATAATATTTTTTACAGCCGTTTTTTTGCTTGTGTTCGGAATAAAATATAATTTTTCGGCAAAGGAATTTTTTGCACCCGATAATATGAAAACAGAGCAGGCCGATGTTGCGGATCAGCTGCCGGCTGTTTCGGGAAAAACAAATTTTTTATTTGTTTTAAGTAATAAAAACACAAATGAAATGCTGTTTTGCACAATTTTCCAAGCCGATATGGATACTGTGTCTTATAAATCATGTGCCCTCAGTGCAAGCACAAACACAGAATCGGGCAAACTTTCCGAAATATATAAATCCTCCGGTGCGGCAGGCGTTGTAAACGCCGTTAATAAGCTTATCGGCATTGATATAGATTATTATATTGATGAAAGCTTCGAGGATTATAAAAAAATGTTTGATTATATGGGCACGATAAATTATACCGTGCTTGAAGATGTTAAATATAAGGATACGGACAGATACGGCTTTAATATAAAGGTTAAAGCAGGCAATCAAAAGCTTGCCGGCGATAATGCGGAAAAACTGCTGCGATATTATATAGGCAAGGAAAAAAATTTCACTGCCGCAAACGATTTAATATTGGCAGCGGTTTCGCAGCATATGAATGAAACAAATTTTGAAAACAGGGAAAGCCTTTTCAGTAAAATGATAAGCCTTTCCAAAACCAATATAACGGTTAAGGATTTCACCGATAATTTGGATAACTTAAAGGTGCTTTCCGCAAACACAACGGGGGTAAGCGTTTACAGCGCCGTTGCTCAGTATGACGGCGATGATTTAACTTCCGCATCAATAAGCGATATATTGGGATATTTTGCAAAATAATTTTTCTGTGAAAGGCGTTTTATGGATAAGAAAAAAATTGAAAAAGCGGTTTATGAAATTCTTGAGGCCGTTGGTGAAGACCCAAACAGGCCGGGGCTTGTTGAAACTCCCCGCAGAGTTGCGGATATGTATGAGGAAATGTTTTGCGGCTTAATGCAGGATCCACGCCGCCATCTTAAATTTTTTGATGAAAAATCAAATGATGAAATGGTTATTGTGCGTGATATTCCTTTTGCATCAATGTGCGAGCATCATTTGCTGCCGTTTGTTGGAAAAGCTCATATTGCCTATATTCCCGGCGAAAATAAAATAATAGGGCTTTCAAAGCTTGCAAGAATTGTTGATAATTTTGCAAAAAAGCCGCAGGTGCAGGAAAGATTAACTCATGATATTGCAGATTTTCTTTACACTGAAATGAGCGCAAAGGGCGTTGCCGTTATTATGGAGGCAGAGCATATGTGTATGTCTATAAGAGGGGCAAAGGCTTCCGGCAGCAAAACTCAAACCTCGGCTCTCAGGGGCATTATGAAATCTGATGCACGCACCCGTGAAGAGGCTTTGGCACTGCTTAATAAATAACCGAATTTCATAATAAAGCAAAGGAAAAAATATGATTTGGAAATGCGCAGATAAAAATATTGAATACGGAAAAAAAACCCTTATTATGGCAATCATAAATGTTACTCCGGATTCTTTTTCAGACGGGGGAGACAGTTTTAACCCTGCCGATGCAATTGAAAATGCCGTTAAAGCACAAAATAACGGGGCAGATATAATTGATTTCGGCGCTCAGTCAACACGCCCGGGCTACACTCCTATTTCCGATGATGAGGAATGGGAAAGGCTTGAGCCTGTTTTGCAGGGTATAGAGGGAAAAATAACCGTTCCAGTTTCGATAGACACCTTTTTCCCCTCTGTTGCTCTCAGGGCGGCAAAGCTGGGCGCAAATATCATAAATGATGTTTCGGGCTATGTTTCAAAGGAAATGGCAAGGGCCGTTATTCAAACGGGCTGCGGCTGGATAATAATGCATTCAAAGCACGGCGATGTTAAAGAGGTAAGGGATTTCTTTAAGCGCAGCGAAAAAGAAGCACTTGATTTGGGCGTTGAAAAATCGCAGCTTTGCTTTGATATGGGCATAGGCTTCGGAAAAACAAGAGATGAGGATCGCAGCCTTATTGCAAATGTAAAAAAATATAAGCTTGCAGGCTACCCCCTGCTTCTCGGCACAAGCAGAAAAAGAGTTATCGGCGAAAGCAGTATACAGCCGGAGCCGAAAAAACGCACTTACGGCAATATTGCGGCAGACACGGCGGCAATATTCGGCGGCGTAAATATCATCCGCCTGCATGATGTTGAAAATGAAAAGCAGGGCATATATATGGCGGATAGCTTAAAAATTGCATTGAAATAGCTATATTTTAACAGAAAATTTATATTTGGTGATGTTTAATGGATAAAATCATAATTAAAGGACTTAAATTTTTTGCTTATCACGGTGTTAATCCGGAAGAAAAAGAAAACGGTCAGGATTTCATTTTAGATATAATTATGCATGTAAATATGAATAAGTCATGCCACAGCGATAATGTGGAAGACACTGTTTCTTATGCAAAGGTTGTTAAAACGGTGCGCCGTGTTTTTTGTGCGGAAAAATATGATTTGCTTGAAAAATGTGCGCAGGTAACCGCAGATGCCGTTTTGGCGGAATATCCGGCAGTGTTTAAGGTTGAAATCACTCTTAAAAAGCCTCAAGCACCCGTAAACGCCGATTTTGATTATATGGCGGTAAATATCGTTCGCAGCAGGGATTAAGCTGCAAACGGCTGCCAAGCGTTAAAAAACGCAGCTTCAAAGCAATAAAATGATTTTAAAATTTAAATTATTTTGCGCCTTATCGGCTACAATAAGGCGAATTTTTGTCTTATAAATGTAGTTGGAAAGGTTTAAAAGATTATTTATGGGAAAACATTATTTTTATGCACTTGGGCTTGGCTCAAATTTGGGAAAAAGAAAAGAAAATTTGCAAAATGCGGTTTCTGCAATTGCACGCCTGCCGAAAACACGCATTATGCAGTGCGCAAATGTTTATGAATCAGAGCCGGTCGGCTGTGAAATTGAGCAGGGAAATTATTTAAATTCCGCAATTTTAATTGCAAGCGAATTCACTCCGCATGAAATGCTTGGAATTTGCATGGGAATAGAATGTGCTCTCGGCAGGGAAAGAACGGTTAAAAACGCCCCGCGCATTATTGATATAGATATGCTTTATGCAGAGGATAAGGTTTTGAAAACAAAAAATCTTGTTGTGCCTCATCCGGAAATTGAAAACAGGCTTTTTGTGCTTGCACCTTTGAAGGATATTTTCTTTAAGGGCAATGCCTTTGGTTTTATTTTTGATCAATATATTGATAAAAACAGAAATCAGCGCCTAAAATTAACAAATTTTAAGCTTACATATCCCCGCTATGAGGGCAAATAAAAAAGAAAAATAAAAATTAAAGGAACGGTGTGGCACACTCTGCAAAAATGAATGCGCTTCAGCCGTTCCTTTTTTATGTTTTTGTTTTATTCTTTATTTTGATTTTTTCTTTGCACTTTTTTCTGTATTGTTTATTATTTGATCAATAAAAAACAGCGCCGAGGGTGTTTATTAAAAGAGCTTTTAATGCGGCAAAATAAAATTTTTAAAGAATAGCAAATTTTAGCCTTTTTATTATTTTTAGATTTGCAAACAATATTAGCGTGCGGTGTGCAATTAAAAATTTAAGGAGAAAAAGATGAAAAGAAAAACGGAAAATATGATTAAAGGGCTCGGCGTTGCAATGGCGGTAGGAAGTGTGATTGCAGGCGCAACTGCAACAATGGGCAGCAACAGCAAAAAAACAAAAAGGGCAATGCAAAAAGCGGTAAACAAGGTTTCCGATTTTGCGGAAAATGTTTCCGCATTTATGTAAGCCGATCGGCGGCGATTTTTTGCTTTTGTGTGCATAATCAAAAGCAAAGCCGGCAGGCAAATAAAAATATAAAAACAAAAAAACCGTTCCGAAAGGAACGGTTTAATTTTTTGCAGTTTAAGTGATTAAGCCTTATTATCAGAGCCGAAAACATCCTTAATCTTATGCTCAACAACCTCTTGAATAAGGTCTCTTGCAGGAGTAAGGTATTGGCGGGGGTCAAACTGAGTCGGATTCTCCGAAAGGTGCTTTCTGAGAGCTGCAGTCATTGCAATTCTGATGTCTGAATCAACATTGATTTTGCAAACTGCAAGAGAAGAAGCCTTGCGAAGCATATCCTCCGGAATGCCGATTGCATCTGGCATTTGGCCGCCGAATTCGTTAATAATCTTAATGTGATCTTGGTTTACGGAAGATGCACCGTGAAGAACAATCGGGAAGCCGGGAAGCTTTTCGCTTACTTCGTTAAGAATATCAAAGCGAAGCTCAGGATTTTGGCCGGGCTTAAATTTGTATGCGCCGTGTGATGTGCCGATTGCAATTGCAAGTGAATCAACACCCGTTGCCTTAACAAATTCATAAGCTTCTTCGGGGCTAGTGTAAAAAGCATCGTCTGCATCAACCTGAACATCATCCTCAACGCCGGCAAGTGTGCCGAGCTCGCCCTCAACTACAACGCCGTGAGCGTGAGCATATTCAACAACCTTTTTTGTAACCGCAATATTTTCCTCAAAGGGAAGAGAAGAACCGTCAATCATAACGGAGGTGAAGCCGCCGTCAATGCAGTCCTTGCAGGTTTCAAAGTTCGGGCCGTGGTCAAGGTGAAGAGCAATAGGAAGGCCTGTTTCCTCTGCCGCAGCTTTAACCATTGCTACAAGATAGCCGTGAGATGCATATTTGCGAGCACCTGCAGAGCATTGAAGAATAACGGGTGCGTTAAGCTTCTTTGCAGCACGGGTAATGCCCTGAACGATCTCCATATTGTTTACGTTGAAAGCACCGATAGCGTAGCCGCCTTCATATGCTTTCTTAAACATTTCTTTTGTTGTTACAAGTGGCATATTTAAAATCTCCTATATGTTTATTGAGGTGCGCTAAAACACCCCTACGCTTGATATTATACAGCATTTGTTTTTGAATATCAACGGAATAAGAAAACATTTTGCCCCGCAATTTATAAAATAAAAGTTAATTCTGCAAAATTTTTGTTTAAAATATGGCTCTTTTTGCAGTTTTTGCTCAGCGCATGCGGTTTGTAAGCTTTTCAAGCGGTTTGTAAACAGCGGCGGTAACGGCAACGGAAATAAGCCCCTTAACAATTGTGAAAGGAACATTGAAAACCAAAAGCGCTTCCGGAATTGAAGCCGTGCTCGGCCTGATAACGCGATACATATCAAGAATTGCCTCTTTCGGGAAGCCGATAACGGAATAATAAAGGGGATAGATTATGAAATTGTTGCATGGCAGCGAAACTATGCCCATCACAACAGCGCCTGCTATTCCGCCGATAAGTGCGCCCTTAAAGTTTGGCATTTTTTTATAAATCATTCCTGCCGTAAACACAAAAACGGCACCAAGCAAAAAGTTTGAAAGCTCGCCAACCGCTCCGCTTCCGCTTGCTATAAGGTGAAAAAGGTTTTTGATAAAGGCAATTAAAACTCCGGCAAGCGGGCCGCAAACAAATGCGCCTATAAGCTCCGGCAAATCAGAAAAATCCAGCTTAATGAAGGATGGCATAAAAGGCAGCGGCACCTCGGCATATTGCAGCACAACCGCTATTGCGCACAAAAGCGCAGTGGTTGTTATTTTGAGGCTTTGCGGCTTTGAAAAAGCCTTTTTTTGATTTTCTTTGTTTTGTGCATTCATTTCAATCTCTCCTTTTTGGGCAAAAGAGAAGCCCTAAATGCAAATGCATTTAGGGCGTTAATGTTTTCGCTGAGCCGCAATGAAAAATCCACGCAGCAATATAAAAAAACATTTCCTCTCATCCGGACTTTAACCGTCGGTATCGGAATTTCACCGATTCGGCCGCTGCACAAAAAGCGGTTCGCAGACTTTACTGCCGGTGGGGAATTACACCCCGCCCTGAAAATATTTTGTGTTTATATTATATTCCGGCACTTTTGATTTGTCAACACAAAAATCAAAGGCACATTCCGTTAAGAAAAATGCGTTTAAACTTTATGAATTTTGCCGTTGCCGCCGCTTTAATTTAATGTGTGTTATTTTTTCTGTCTTTTTTTGAAACATACATTGCACGCAGCGAGTTCGCAACCGCAATAAGGCAAACGCCCACATCGCCGAAAACGGCAAGCCACATTGCGTTTTCATTAAAGATGCCTATGGCACAGCCGATGATGATAAGCACCTTAACCGCAATGCTGAAAATTATGTTTTCGTGCACGATATTCATTGTTTTCTTTGCGATTTTTCTGCCTACCGGCAGCTTTGATAAACTGTCGCTCATAATAACAACATCGGCAGCCTCAATTGCAACATCAGAGCCTATGCCGCCCATTGCAACGCCAACATCGGATTGGGCAAGCACGGGTGCGTCGTTAATACCGTCGCCCGTGTAAAGCACAATGTCGTTGCCGGAATTTTGAAGCGCTTTAACCTTTTCAACCTTTTCCTGCGGCAAAAGCTTTGCGTAATATTCGTCTATTCCTGCTTTTTTTGCCATATCTGCGGCTATGGGCTCTTTATCGCCGGTTAGCATAACGGTTTTTTTAACGCCCATTTTGCCAAGCCTTGCGATTGCCTCTTTACTGTCTGTTTTAATAACATCCGCAAAAACAATGTTGCCCAAAAATTCTTTTTCGCTGCAAAGATAAATTGCCGTGCCTATAAGATTTGTTTCTTTAAAATCAACTCCAACCTGCTTCATCAGCTTTTCGTTGCCGGCATAGTATTTAACGCCGTTCACAACAGCGGAAACACCCATGCCTGCATAGTTTTTGGCATCTGAAACCTGAAGATGATCTGCATATTGCCCAAATGCCAGGCAAACGGATTTTGCAATTGGGTGGGTGGAATATTTTTCGCATGCCGCAATCAGGCCAAGCAGCTCACGGTGGTTTTTCTTATCCGTGCAATGGCAATGCACGCATTCGCAGTTTACATATTCAAATTTGCCGCTTGTGATTGTGCCCGTTTTATCAAAAACAGCCACATCAAATTTGGAAAGCAGCTCAAGATAATTGCTGCCCTTAATAAGAATGCCCTGCTTTGAGCTTGCGCCGAGGCCGCTGAAAAAGCTGAGCGGAATTGAAATAACAATTGCGCACGGGCAGGAAACAACAAGTGCGGAAAGGCCTCTGTATGCCCATTCCTTCCATTCGCCGCCAAAGAAAATGGGCGGCACCAAAATTATAAGCAGCGCAACAAGGCAAACCGCCGGCGTGTAATATTTTGCAAAGCGTGTTATGAATTTTTCGGCGTGGCTCTTTTTGCTGTCTGCATCCTGAATCATATCAAGAATTCGGGAAACGGTTGAATCGCTGTATGCCTTTATTGCTTTTATTTTAAGCATTCCGTCTGCGTTAACGGATCCGGAATAAACAGTGTCTCCGGCAGAAACAGAAGCCGGTATGCTCTCGCCCGTAAGGGCAGAGGTGTCCACCTCGGCGCTGCCGCTTTCAACAACGCCGTCAAGCTCTATTTTTTCGCCGGGATTAACCGTAAATATATCTCCGGGCTGCACATCCTCCGGGTCAACATCAACAAGCTTGCCGCCTTTTTCTATATGAACCTTTTGCGGCGCCGATTTAATCATATCCGTAATGGATTTGCGGCTCTTTCCAACCGCCAAATCCTGCAAAAACTCGCCTATTGTGTATAGCAACACAACTGCGCAGCCTTCGGCATATTCGCCAATTGCAAATGCACCCACGGAGGCAATTGCCATAAGGAAGTTTTCGTTAAAGAAATTCTTGTGCATAATTCCCTCAACGGCTTCTCTTATTATTTCAAAGCCAACAACAAGATAAGAAACCGCAAAGCATGCCATTGCGGCATATTTCAGCGAAGCGGGCTGTGTAAATGCCTCGTTGATAATGTAACCTGCAATAAAAAACACGCCGGAAATGATTATCTTTGTCCAAAATTCCTTTTTGTTTACCTCGCTGCCGTGCTCATGGTCGTGTCCGCAGCCGCAGCCGTCGTCGCAGCAATGGTCGTGGCCGTGCTCATGGTGATGCTCATGGCCGCAGTTGCATTCTTCGTGATTATGCTTGTGCATCTCGCTCATTGAAAATTCCTCCTATTCTTCTATGTGCTCAATTCCGCAATCAATAATGTTTTTAACATGATCGTCGGAAAGGGAATAAACAACCTGCTTGCCGGATCTTGTGTATTTCACAAGATGATTTTGTTTCAGTATTCGCAGCTGGTGCGAAACGGCAGTTTGCGAAACGCCCGTGGCCGCCGTTATTTCGGTAACGTTTAAATCGCCCTCAAACAGCGAACAGAGTATTTTGAGCCTTGTTGAATCCGAAAAAATTTTGAATAAATCCGCAAGGTCGTAAACCATTTCTTCATCAATCATATTGTTCACCTCGGTTTTAGTATTATGTATGAACACCTGTTCATATGTTCATTATATTCATAACACCCGTGATTGTCAACATATTTTTTTGAATTTTCGGTGAAATTCAGAATTGAAATCTGAAAATGCGTCGAAAATCCGCCTTTTTAATTGCTTTTTGGCAGAAAAAAAGCAGCAGTTTCGGGAATTGCCCCTTCTCTGCTGCTTTTGTGCGCTTTGTGATTAAAAATCTGCAAGCGTTAAATTAAATGTTTAAAAAATCAAGCCTCATGCTTTTTTCTTGCAAAAAGAATAACAAAAGCTGCTGCGCCCGCTGCCGTAAGAGATGCTGCCGCAATTCCCGTGCTGCCTGTTGCCGGCGATTTTTTGCCTGTGTCTTTCTTTGCCTGTGTTGCTTGTGTGGTTGTGGTTTCCGCTTTGGTTGTGGTTTCTTGCGGTTGCTGCGGTGCCGGATCTGCATCTGCAATCGGAAGATAATATGCAAGTGCAAAAACAGCATCTGCGGTTGCATAATAAGTATCGTAATCAGCCTTGAAACCGCCTGTTTCGGAATCATAGAATTTGTTTATAAGCAAATCATAAACGGAATCTGCCTTTGTTTTGTTGCCGTATGCCGAATAAGCCGCAAGTGCAAGCGCCGTTGAATCTGCGCTCGGTGTGTAGTTAACATAGCCATCTGCACTGTATGTGTTTTCAAGCAAAGCAAAAGCATCGTCTGTGTATTGCGAATAATCTCCGCTGCCGTATTTAAGGGTAATAAGGAACGTTGCAAGATCGTCTGCCGATGTGCCGTAACCACCCCAAAAATCAGTGCCGGTGCCGATTGTGTAAAAGCCGATCATCTTGCCGCAAAAAGCATCTGCCGCATCGGTAAGTCCGTGTGCGCTTGCTGCCTCTGCCGCAAAAAGATAGTTGTATGGGCTGGCGCCGTAGTTTGCAGGATCCGCATTTTTAAGCATATCAACATAGTTTACGCCGTCAATATTTTCGGGATTCATGCCAAGCTTGTCTGCAATTGTGATGATTTCGCCAAGTGTTCCCACATCGGTAAGCGTGCCTGCCTGTGCAGCATCTTTTGCGGAAGCGAAAAACGCCTCTTTGTATGCGCTCACATCAGCGCCGCTTTTTGCAAGAATGTAAAAATTCTTTGCGTTTGCAATTGTGTAGCCGCCTTGGCTGTATTTGCCGTCAAAAGCATATGCCACGGAGGTGTTTACAACTTTGTTTACATCTGATTTAGTTGCGCCGAATGCCGTTACGGATGCACACATAACGATCATTACGGATAAAAGCGCTGCCAAAAATTTTTTCATAATCATAACCTCACCGTTATTAAAATTTATGCCTCCGGCGGATATCCTGACTCGCAACACACCGCTTTGCGGCAAGCCTACTTTTCACCTTCCCGCCTTTGGGCAGTGGCTCTGAATTTCGTTTTGCTTACAGTAGAGTGAGCTGCTGCGGCTTTTCACCGCATTCCCCGCAAGGAAATTTGGCTTTTCCTTTCGGCATGATAAGATTATACTCTGCCATAAAAATATTGTCAAATCAAATAAAGCGTGTTATTATAATTCTTATGAAAAAAGATATAAATGCAAAAAATGCGGTAATTGCCGTGCTTTGCGCCGTGCTTGTCATATGCGGTTTGGTGTTTGGCATTCAGGCGGCAAAAAGCAGCAAGACTGCCAAAATCGAAAATAAAACAAGCGTTTCGCTTTCGGCTTCGTCCGAAAGTTCTTCCGAAGCCGCTGTTGTTGCCGGCGGCTCATTTGATGATGCCGAAAGCAAATCAAAAGCTCAAAGCTCGGAAAACGACAAAAATCAGAGCGCAAAATCAAAAACATCCTCAACAACGGCTCGTTCTGAAACGAAAACAACAAAAAAATCAGGGGATTCGGTCGGCGCTGCGCAGAAAAACAATAATAAAGAGCAAGCAGAAGAGCCGCAAAAAAAAGAAATCACCGTTTCTTTTTCAATTTCCTGCAAAAACGCTGTTGCTTACGGCAGCGAAAATGCGCCGAAAAGCGGATATTTCATACGCCCTGAGGAATACACAGGCAAAAACGGAATCACTGTTTTTGATGTGCTTGAGGCAGAGTGCAAAAGCCACGGTATAGAGCTGACTTATAAGGATAAATATTACATTCAGGGAATAGGCGGCCTTGCGGAAAAGCAATGCGGCGGCGGCTCCGGCTGGATGTATCGTGTAAACGGCGTTGCTCCTCACAAAGCGGCAGTTGGTTATTATCTTAAAGACGGCGATGTTGTTGAATGGTATTATGTAACCAATATAAACGATAATTAAATGCAAAGCCGAAAATTGCCGCAAAATCGCAAAGAAAAGCGGCACATATGTTTAAGTTTTAATCAAGCAAAAGGCTCAAAAATAATCAGTTAATAAAAAGCTGCCTGCACTCGGCTGAGTGCAGGCAGTTTTTTTCTGCACTTCGGCAAAAGCATTGCCGCCGTGCGCTGTTTAATTTTCGTTTCCGAAAAATGCTTTTGCTATGCGCACGCTTTCCATAGCGTCTTTTGCATACCAATCTGCATTTATCATTTTAGCATATGATTTTGTGAGCACCGCTCCGCCTACAAAGATTTTTGCATCTGTGTGCTTGTGCAGCAGCTGAATTGTTTTTTCCATTGCCGGCACGGTTGTTGTCATCAGCGCAGAAAGCCCCACAAGCTTAACATTGTTTTCGATAACGCAGTTAAGAACATCCTCCTCCGGCACATCCTTGCCAAGGTCTATAACATCAAAGCCGTAATTTGAAAGCAGCACTTTAACAATGTTTTTGCCTATATCGTGTATATCTCCGTGAACAGTTGCAATCACGATTTTGTTGCCGCTTTTTTCGCTTGCTCCGCTTAAAATCAGCTTTTCTTTTATAACATCAAAGGCGGCTTTTGCGCTGTCTGCGCTCATAAGCAGCTGCGGCAAAAAGATTTTGTTTGCCTCAAAGCCGGCGCCAACCTCGTCAAGAGCAGGAATTATGTGCTCGTTAATAACGGTTAATGAATCGTTGCTTTCAAGCAGCTTTGCGGCGCAGGCGGCAGCCTCTTCTTTCATTCCTTTAACTATTGCCGTGTGCAGCGTTAAAAGAGATTCTGCCTTAGGCGCTTCCGAAACCGTAACGCTTTCAATGTATTCGCTGCAATTATCATCAAGCCCCGCAAGCGCATTGAATGAATAATATGCATTCATCATTGATTGCGATTTGGGGTTTATAATTCCGGCGGAAAGTCCGCTTTGCAAGGCAAGGGTAAAGAAAGCCGTGTTAATTGCGTCTCTTTTCGGCAAGCCGAAGGAAATGTTTGAAACACCCAAAACGGTGTTAACGCCAAGCACCTCACGAATGTATTTAACGGCTTTAAGCGTTTCGGCGCCGTTCATTTTATCCGTGCTTATGGTCATTGTTAATGCATCAACTATTAAATCTTTTTTGTCTATTCCGTATTCCGCCGCCGTTTTTATGATTTTTTCGGCAATGTCTATTCTGCCCTGTGCCGTTTCAGGAATTCCGTTTTCATCAAGGCAAAGGCAAACCACAACGCTGCCGTATTTTTTTGCAAGCGGAAAAACCTCTTTCATATTTTTCTCTTTGCCGTTTACGGAATTGAGCATCGGCTTGCCGTTGTAAATCCTGAGCGCACGCTCAAGTGCGGCAATGTTTGTTGTGTCTATCTGCAATGGGGTGGAAAGCACGCTTTGCAGGCTTGAAACCGCCTGCTCCATCATTGCTTTTTCATCTATTTCCGGCAAGCCCACATTAACATCAAGCACCTGTGCGCCCGCATCTCTTTGCGTTATGCCCTCTTTGATAATATAGTCTATATCGTTTCGGCGCAGCGCTTCTTTAAATAATTTTTTGCCCGTGGGGTTGATTCGCTCGCCTATAACAATGGGCTTTACTCCCAAATCAACCGTTTCGCTGTAGGAAGAAACTCTTGAAAAACTCTTTTTTTCAGGCACGCTTGCCGGAATTTCCCTGCAGCGCTCAATCATTTGCCTGATATGCTCCGGCGTTGTGCCGCAGCAGCCGCCGAGGAATGAAACCCCTATGTGCGCCGCTTTTTCCATATCGTCTGCAAATTCCTTGGGCGTAACATTAAACACGGTTTGCCCGTTTACGCTTTCAGGCAGCCCGGCATTCGGCTGCAAAATTATCGGCAGCTCGGTGTGGCGGCGTATTTCTTCAACAAACGGCAGCATTTGCTTTGGGCCGAGTCCGCAGTTAAAGCCTATTGCGTCAATGCCAAGCCCCTCCAGCATCGTAACGGCGGTTTTGATGTCTGCACCCGTCAGAAGGCGGCCTTTTTCATCAAAAATCATTGTAACATAAATCGGCAAATCGCAATTTTCCTTTGCTGCAAGCACCGCCGCTTTGATTTCATAAGTGTCGCTCATTGTTTCAATAAGCACTGCATCGGCGCCGTCCTTGCCGGCTCTGATCATTTGCGCAAAAATTTCAATTGCATCGTCAAAATCAAGGTCGCCCATCGGCTTTAAGAGCTTTCCCGTAGGCCCAATGTCAAGCAGCACCTTTTTGCCTGTGCTTTTTGCAAGGCGCACTCCGGCTTTTATAAGCTCTGCATAATTATCAAATTTAAGGCTGTTTGCGCCGAATGTGTTTGTTGTGATATATTCGCTGCCCGCTTCTGCATATCCTTTGTGCACGGCAAGCACGGTTTCCGGGCTGCTTATGTTAAGCAGCTCGGGCAGCTCTCCTGCCTTTAAGCCTGCGCTTTGCAGCATTGTTCCCATGCTGCCGTCAAAAAATTTAATGTTCATAATGTCCTCTTTAGCTTGGTGGCTGTGTTATTCTATGCCTGCAAATGCCGTAACGGATTTTGTGGGTATCATTTGAAAGCTGTCTGTAAGCGTTATTCCGCATCGCTTTGTTATATCAACAAGCTCAAAAATTTTTTTCTGCTCCGATATATCCAAATCAAAATATCCCGGCGAATATCTTTGCCTTGTTTTAACATTGTTGTCACGCTCTATTTCGGCCTGTAAGCCGTCGCAAACCTCTTCAATATATGCCGCAAGCACCGCCTGCGTGGTAACAAGCTTTGCGCCCTCGCTTGAATGAAGCCTCAAAAGCATATCGCCCGGTGTTCCCAGCGTTGCCGCCATAATCGCCACACGCTTGCAGCCTGCAAGGTTTTGCGCCAGGCGGCGGCTTTTAAATTCCTTTTCGCAAACGGTTAGCGTGTCTTCGGAAACAGAGCAGTCAAAAACTCTGTAAATGCTTTTCGGCGTGCAGCTTCGCTGCGCCTCGGCAATAATTTCGTCTATCAGCGAATTTAAAACTTCGTCTTGCACGGTGCTTCGGGTAAGCAGGTAGCGCAAAATCTCTTTTCTATCCATAAATTATCTCCGAAAGCCCGGCTGAAATCGCACCTGCCACATCGGGCTTGTTCATTGTGTAAATATGAATGTTGTTTTGGCCGTTTGCCATCAAATCAATTATCTGCTCCGTGGCATAAACAATGCCTGCCTGCTTCATTGCTGCAGGATTGTCGCCGAAGCGCTCCACGATTTTTTGGAATTTTTTCGGAAATGCGCAGCCGGAAAGCTCAACGCTGCGTTTAATTTGGTTTGCGTTTGTTATGGGCATAATGCCTGCAATGATGGGCACATTTATGCCTTTAATAAGGCAGTTTTCCTTAAAACGCAGAAAAACATCATTGTCAAAAAACATTTGCGTTGTTAAAAAATCAACTCCGCAGTCAACCTTTTCTTTAAGGTGGTTTATATCGTCTATTCTGTTTGCGCTTTCGGGGTGAATTTCGGGATAGCATGCGGCGCCCACGCAAAAATCACCGTTGCTTTTGATTTCGCTCACAAGCTCGCTTGCGTGGTGAAAATGTTGGTCGCTCGGAAATTCAAAGCCGTCCGGAATGTCTCCTCTTAGCGCAAGAATATTTTCAATTCCTGCCGCATTCCATTCATTTAAAACATCATCAATCTTATCTTTTGTTGAGGTTAGGCAGGTGAGGTGCGAAAGCGGAGTGATTCCGTTTTCTTTAATTGCCTGTGCAATTTCGGTTGTGAAGCCCGTGCGTGTGCCTGCCGCACCGTAGGTAACGCTCATAAAGGCGGGCTTGCTTTTTGCCATTTCGGCAATAACTGCCTTTGTGTTTTCTATTTTGCTCCATTCTTTCGGCGGAAAAACCTCAAATGAAACCGTAACACGGTTGTTTTTTAAAATATCCGCAATTTTCATATTTACACCTCGTATAGTTTGTTTACTTATACAGTTTATCAAAATATGTTTGTGTTTTCAATAAAAAGTGTTATAAAAACAGCCGGGATATGCATTTTTTGCCGCAACAAGGCGGCGTTGCATATCTCGGCTTAATTGTTGCGCTCTGCTTTACGGCGCATTGTCAATTTTGATAATTGATTTCGCCTTTTAAAATTATCGGGTATCTGATAAGCTCGGCGGAATTTAAATCAACCTTGTTCATGTTAACCGCCGTTATTTGGCTGTTTTCATAAGCAGTGTAATAATAAATTCCCGTGTCTGCGCTGCAGCAGGATGTGTAAATCGTGATTTCATATTTTTCCTTTTCAACCTCACAACAGCCCCTTTGCTGATCCACGCTCCCTAAAATGTGGAAAAATTGATTAACGCTTTCCCGCTCGCCGCATTCGGAAACGGAATGTGCCCTTGTGAATGCCGCACGAACAAAGCGTGATTGAGACGAAAGATCGCCGGGAAGCCCAAGCGTACCCATTCCTCTGCTGTATGGCGCAAGAGGCACATCGGGTGCAAAGGTGTTTTCGGGTTGGCTCGGTGAAAGGGAAATGTAGTTGCTTAAATTTTGCATTTGCATTTCAAACGGCGGATTGTTTGTAAGCACACCGGCAGGATTGTCGTAAATATGAAGCCCTGTTGCCGTTGATTCCGCCACTATCGCTTCGCTTTTGTCTGCAATTATCCAGTGCAGGCTTGCGGCAGGCATGTCGGCGCTGAACGGCGTGCCCACAAGGTTTATGCGCTCAAGCTTTTTACGTGCCTCGCAAACGGTGGCACAGCTGCTTAAAACCCACGGAATAAACTCAAATTGCGCCACGTTTTCGGCATCTGCTTTCGGATTTGTATATTTTGCGTTGCCAACGAAATTAAGCCCTGCCATGCAAAGCCCTTTTTCGTTCATTGCATCATAATAAAGCGGATAATTTTCTGCCACATGAGCCATTCCTATTATGGCATAATGGCTTTGGCATATGCCCGTGTGGCGAAATTCAAACGGAAAATTGCGGGGCGTAACGGTTATTTCCTCGCCGTATGAAAATTCGTAATCCAGCGTTCTGCCAAAATAAAAGCCTTTTGTTTTATATGTTGCTGCAGTGCACATAAGCCTGATCTCCTTTGTGTTGTTTGGCGCAGATGCGGTTCAAAGCCGCTGTTGCACAAGCCGTGTGAAGTGTTTTGCCTGCTTTTCCGGCTCACTTTTCATGTTAGTTTCTGCTTTTGCTCTTTTTAGCTTTGACATACGAAAGTATGCCCAAAGCGGCTGTAAATAATCTGCATTCGGGTGTTTTCTTTGCGCATCGGGTGATAAAAAACAGCGTTTCCGAAACAGAAACGCTGTTGAAAAGATAAACTGATTATCTCTTGGAGAACTGCGGTGCACGGCGAGCTGCCTTGAGACCGTATTTCTTTCTTTCCTTCATTCTCGGGTCACGAGTGAGGAGGCCTGCCTTCTTGAGGATCGGGCGAAGAGATGCATCATATTGAAGAAGTGCTCTTGCGATACCGTGGCGGATTGCACCTGCCTGGCCGGATACGCCGCCGCCGTTTACACGGCAAACAATGTCAAACTTCTCTTTTGTGTTTGTAAGAACAAGAGGTTGGTTAACGATGAGCTTAAGAGTGTCAAGGCCGAAATAATCGTCTATATCTCTGTCGTTGATCGTAACTTTACCGGTGCCGGCATAAACACGAACTCTTGCTACGGATTCTTTTCTTCTGCCTGTGCCGTAGAAATATGGATTTGATTCGTACATAATCTCTTAACCTCCCTTAGAATTCCCAAGCGGTGGGCTGCTGAGCCTCGTGCTTATGGTCTGCGTTTTTATAGATGCGGCATCTTGTGAGCTGCTTTCTGCCCTGAGTTGTTGCGGGGATCATGCCCTTAACTGCAAGCTCCATTGCAAAATCGCTCTTTTCTTTCATAAGAGTGCCGTATTTAACCTCTTTAAGGTTGCCGATGTAACCTGTGTGATGCTGATAAAGCTTCTTTGTGAGCTTATTGCCTGTAAGAACAGCTTGGTCTGTGTTGATGATTATAACAAAATCGCCGCAGTCAACGCTGGGTGTGAAGATGGCTTTGTGCTTGCCTCTGAGAAGAGTAGCTGCTTCTGCTGCAACTCTGCCGAGCGGCTTGCCTGCTGCATCAATAACATACCATTTGCGCTCGATTTCGTCAGCCTTTGGCATAAATGTTGACATTATACTTTCCTCCAAATCAAATTATTGTTTTTCAACTTGCTGCATAATAATAGCACAGGCGGCAAAATAAGTCAACAGCTAATTTAAAAAAATCGGCACTTGCTCGTTTAAACTCGTTTATTCTCGCTTATTCGTGCCAAATTCTCACTTTTAATTTATGCTTTTTCAGCTGCGGCGGTCTTGTGCTGCGCCTATAATTGCTCAAAATGCTTGTTTGTGCGGCGCCGAAAAGGCAGCGGGCAAAGTAAAAGGCACGCCGGTTGTTTACAGCTGAATGCGCCCGGTGTGCCTTTGATTTTTATTTAAGCCGTTATGCCCGCCATATATTCATATGCCGGAGCGGTGTTTGTGCTGTTGTTGTCAACATACCAAGTGTGGCCTATTTTAACAAGATTTACATCTATTGCAGCCACAATGGTGCCGTCCTCAAGCGTTGTTTCAACGGAAACCGTTTTTGCTGCTGAAATATCGCTTGCGGAAACATTGTATGTTTCAAGCTTTGCCGAATCCATTGCAGCCTTGTAAGCATCCAAATCCTCAATGTCTTTTTCGCCCGTTGCTTTGGTTGTGATTTTGTAATCCTTGCCGAATTCCGTTTGATAAAGCCCTGTGGACTCCTCTTGGATAACGGTTTTGTTGTCTGCGCCCAAGGTTAATTTGGTGCCGGTAACGGCGTTGCCGAAGGTTGCCACATTTGATTCAAATGCGGTAAACATAACCTCATCGCTCATATAATCATCGTTGAAGATTGCTTTGCGCTCCTCAACAAGCTTGTTGAAATAATTTGTGTAAATTGCATCGTAATCATCCCAGCCATAGGTTTTTATAAGCTCAATGTAATACGGATACATATGCTCTGCAAGAACGCCGGAAAGAGTGCCGTCGTCGTTAAGAGTGGTTTCCGATTTGTGGGAATCGGTGTCAAGGCCGCTTTTTTTAAGCTCCTTAAACTCTTTACTGTCCATATCCTTGCTGTAGCCGGGATAGATGATGGGATACATATAATTTTTGCGAATAAAATCGCCGTATTTGTCGCCCTTGGCGGAAAGTGTGTAGGTGTAAGCATTATAACCGTCACCCTTTTGAACGATTGTGTCGGCATAGCTTACGGCAAGCTTTTCACTGTCAAACGCAATGTATTTTTGCTTAACCGCAAAAACGGTTGTGCATGCAAGAATTGCGGCCACAAGCAGAAAAGCCACAAGAGCATAAAGCTTGTAATTGAAAGTTTTTTCTTTTTTTGCCATGTTTAAAGCCCTCCTTATTCCGCTTCAGCCTGAGCCAAAGCATCATCGCCGGCAGCCTCTGCCGCAGCAGCCGCTCTGCGCTCTTTAAGGGCTTCTGTTATCATTTCTTTTTTCTTGCCGACATTGTCATAGAATAAAATCGGCACGGCCTGCAGCAAAACAAAGATTGCCGGAATGATTGTGTAAATCATAAGCAGGCGATTAAGTGTTGTGTCGCCCTGCTGAGCGGCGGAAAGGTAAGCCACATTCGGGTCTTGCGAGATTTGGTATTTAGACCAATTGTAAAGCAGCCACGGGCCGAGTCCCTTTGTGAAAGCGGATGCAACCTTTGAGAAAAGGCCATATCCGGCATAAGCAATACCATCTTGCCTTTTTCCGGTTTTGTATTCGATTTCGTCAACACAATCGGCAATCATAATGTTTGGCGTTGTGTTTGTGTTTCCGTGCTGAATTCCGCAGAAGAAGTTGATGATAAGGAACGGCACGATAAGAGTGCTGTTGAAGCCGACGGAGCGGGAAACAATGTAAAGAATTGCAAGCGACGATGCGCCGTAAACACAGAATAAAATAAAGGTTTTCTTTGTTGAAAATTTCTTGAGAACAAAGTTAACAAGCAATGTGCCCACTGCAGTGCCTATGCCCATGGGAAGCAAAAGCGCAAGCTTTAAATCCTTTGAACCAAGCAGGTAAATCGCAATGTAAAGCGAAACGGTGCCGTAAACGCCTCTGCCGAAGCCGCAAAGCTTTGTAAGCGAAACCATAAGCAGGTTTTTGTTGCCGAAAACAACCTTGATTGAATCCTTAATGCTTACCTTTTCTTGTGTGAAAGGCACACGCTCTTTGTTGTTTACAAAGAAAATCATAACAAAAAGAATTAAACCAAGCGCACAAATTGCGGTGGAGATTATAAGGTCCACACCCTGGCCCTCGGCGTTTTTAAACTGCTGCTTGCCCATAACGGATTTCATTATCAGGCCCACAACCAAAATAACAACCATGCCGCCGGATTGGCCAACGGAGCGCAGGAAGGATGCAATGGAAATTGCCGTTGAGCGCTCGCCCGGATTCGGCGAGCAAAGAGAGCCAAAGCAGTTTGACGGGCTTTCAACAGCGCATGAAACCGCCGTATAAAGGCTGTAAACAACAAACATCCACACAATTGCAAGATGCTGCGAATTTGTGTTTGGCGCCACAAAAACCAAAAGAGCCACAATTGCAAGCGGCACTGCGCCAAAGCCAACCCAAGGCTTAACCTTGCCGAATTTAGTTCTTGTTCTGTCTACCAAATAGCCGATAACAAGCTCGCAGATCGCTCCCACGAAGCCTGCCACAAGGAAAACAGCTGAAATTGCATTGCTCATAACAGTGCTGTCAAAGCCTTTTCCTTTGAATGCGAAGTCCGCAAAGAAGGTGGCGGTGTAGTCCGGCATCCAGCCCGTAAGAAGAGCCACGCCGAATAAGCCGATACCAAAGGTGATTATCTCAGAGAACTTCATATACTTTTTTTGCTGTCCTTTTTCGTCAGACATAAAAAAGTCTCCTTTCATTGCCGCACAAACGACCCGTGCGGAAAGCCTAAGGCAAAATTTATTATTGCCTTTATGAATAATTCACTTAATTTTAACAGAGATTTAACAAATGTTCAACTTGTTTTTTTGATTTAAAGCACAAAATCAATAATTTTTTTCGGTTTCGCTCTTTCGGAAAACATTGTTGCCGAAATACCGTTTCAAATCGGAAATGTTATCCTTAATCTGATTGCCGCAACGGTTTTCGCCGTTCATGCTTTTATGCTTAATAAATTGCCTTGCCACCGGCATTAAAGTGTGCTACAATAATAAGCCGAAAAGATGTTATATAAATAATGTATGCAAATCGGCCGGCGCAAAAACTCTCGGCCGTGCACAGGAGATTGTTTTATGAATATTTATGAAGCTATAACAGCGCTTTCCGATTATGCCGTTCGCACCGGCCTTATTGAAGATGCAGACAGGGTTTATTCCGTAAACAGCCTGCTTGAGGCTTTGCAGCTTGATTCATATGAGCCCTGCGAGGTTTGCGGCGAGCCGCAGCTTGCGGAAATTTTGGATTCAATTCTTGATTATGCGTGCAAAAACGGAATTTGCGAGGATTCAATTGTTTATCGTGATTTGTTTGATACAAAAATTATGGGCTTGCTCACTCCGCGCCCGTCTTGGGTTATAGATAAATTTGAATCGATTTATGCCGAAAGCCCCAAGGCCGCCACGGATTTTTATTATGATTTCAGCAAAAAAACAAATTATATCCGTGCAGACAGGCTTGCCAAAGATGTTAAATGGATAACGCCAACTCCATACGGTGATATTGATATGACAATCAATCTTTCAAAGCCGGAAAAAGACCCCCGTGCAATTGCCGCAGCTCTTAAAATGAAGCAAAGCGCATATCCAAAATGCCAGCTTTGCCGTGAAAATGAGGGCTATGCAGGCAGAGTTAATCACCCGGCAAGGCAAAATCACCGCATTATTCCCATAACAATGGGCGGCGAGCCTTGGTTTTTGCAATATTCTCCATATGGCTATTATAATGAGCATTGCATTGCTTTCAACGGCAAGCACACTCCGATGACAATAAATAAGGCTGCATTTGAAAAGCTTTTTGATTTTGTTAAAAGATTTCCGCATTATTTTATCGGCTCTAATGCGGATTTGCCGATAGTGGGCGGCTCAATCTTAACACACGAGCATTTTCAGGGTGGTTGCTACACATTTGCAATGACAAAAGCTGAAATTGAATTCCCCTTTGAATTTAAAGGCTATGATGATATTGAAGCAGGCATTTTGCATTGGCCCATGTCTGTGCTTCGCCTCAGAGGGGAAGACACGGCACGCATTTGCGAGCTTGCGGATAAGGTTCTTGCTGCTTGGAAATGCTACACGGATGAGGAAGCATTTATTTATGCCGAAACAGAGGGCACTCCGCACAATGCAATCACCCCCATCACAAGATTTGCAAACGGAAAATACGAAATTGATCTTGTGCTCAGAAATAATATCACAACTCCCGAATTTCCGGATGGATATTATCATCCGCACCCGGAATATCACCACATCAAGCGTGAAAATATTGGCTTGATAGAGGTTATGGGGCTTGCCGTTTTGCCGGCACGCCTTAAAACAGAGCTTGAGCTTTTGGAAAAGGCTTTGCTTTCAGGCAGCGATATTGCGGCAGACGAAAGGATTGCAAAGCACAAGGAATGGGCGCTTGATATTGCCGCCCGCTATGAGCTTAATGCAGATAATTGCACAGATATCCTCAGGCAGGAGGTTGGCAAGGTGTTTGCCGCCATTCTTGAGCAGTGCGGCGTGTTTGAGCGAAACGAAAAGGGCAGAGCGCAGTTTGTGCGCTTCCTTGAAAGCATCAAAACAAACTGATAATCGCATTGTGAAAAACGGCAGCGGTTTACGAAAAAACTTAAACAAGCCTGTTTTGCCGTTTTCGCCGAAGCGGCAATTTTGCATAAATTAAATATAAAAATCAACGGCAACCGAAGGTGTGGGCTATTCTTTATGAATTGCACATAGGCGGTTGCTTTTTTTCGCCGTGGCAATATTTTCTTCTTTGCATAAAATGAATTGAATAATGAAAGGAGAAAAGCTATGTTTAATTATGTTAAAAAATTGCAATATCCCATAAATATAAAGCACTGCGATCCTCAGGCCGCAAGCATGATAATTTCTCAATACGGCGGCCCTAACGGAGAACTCGGAGCATCGCTCAGGTATCTTTCTCAAAGATATTCAATGCCGCTTCCGGAGCTTAAAGGCTTGCTCACCGATATAGGCACAGAGGAACTTGGCCACCTTGAAATGATAGGCACAATAGTGCATCAGCTCACAAAGAATTTAACGGAAAAGCAAATAGAGGAAAATCCCGGCTTTGCGGCATATTTCGTGGATCACACGGCAGGGGTTTATCCTGCGGCGGCAAGCGGCTTTCCTTGGAATGCGGCCTCAATTCAATCAACGGGCGATCCTATTGCGGATTTAAATGAAAATCTTGCAGCGGAGCAAAAGGCAAGAATCACTTATGATAATATTTTGCGCATGGTGGATGATCCCGATGTTGTGCAGCCAATTAAATTTTTAAGAGAGCGTGAAATTGTGCATTATCAGCGCTTCGGCGAGGCACTGCGCCTGCTGACCGATAAAATGAACAGCAAAAATTTTTATGCCTTTAATCCCGGGTTTGACGGAAAAAAATAATGCGCTCTCCGG
>OHTD01000034.1_pt1 | contig 65999 bp, 65 predicted proteins | sample 1578871 | NCBI WGS metagenome assembly OHTD01 (sample SAMEA3879574, study PRJEB24766) | human gut metagenome | biome: human-associated habitat; feature: feces | place: USA | collected 1985/1987 | reverse complement strand
AAATATTATTTCTAATGATAACAGTTTTATTACTTATAGTTTTAATAAATGTTATATCAAAAGACGATTCTAGTAATGTTTATGCAGCCTCTAGTAGTTCAGCGTCGGATTTACAATTAATGGCAAGAGCAATTAATGGCGAAGCAAGAGGAGAACCATACGAAGGACAAGTTGCAGTTGGAGCTGTTATTTTAAATAGAGTTAGAAGTTCAAGTTTTCCAAATACTATAGCAGGAGTTATTTATGAGCCAGGAGCTTTTACAGCAGTAGCAGATGGGCAGATAAATGTTCCTATTGCAGAAAATTCTACTGTATATAAAGCTGCACGAGATGCATTAAATGGTTGGGACCCAACAGGTGGAGCAATATATTATTTTAATCCAGATACAGCAACAAATAAATGGATATGGTCAAGGCCACTTATAAAACAAATTGGAAAACACAGATTTTGTAAATAGGAGGATATAAAATGGGTTTAAAGGAAAAAGTTATAGACTGGAAAAATAGATTAAAAGATAGGCATATGTTAACAATTATTGTTACTTTAATTGCAATAATAGCAATTCTTGCAATGGTAATTTATAAGAAACAAACAGAATATAGACAAGCATCAGAGAATTCATATAACCAAGCTTTTTATGAATTAGTAGATTATGTACAAAATGTAGAAAATTATTTGGGTAAATCTTTAATTTCTACAACCCCAGAACATGGAGCAGAAACTTTGACAAAAGTATGGAAAGAAGCAAATCTAGCTCAAACATATCTATCACAATTACCAATAAGCAGTAACGAACTAGAAAACACATCAAAGTTTTTAAACCAAGTAAGTGATTATAGTTATTCACTATCAAGAAAAAACATAAATAATGAATCTCTAAGCCAAGAAGATTTAGATAATTTAAAAGAACTACATGAATACAGTGTAAATTTAGAAAATGTATTAAATCAATTATCAAACGATATTAATAATGGAAGAATAAAGTGGGGAGAACTTACTAAAAAGGGAAGTAGTGTATTTGCACAACAAGTTAGCAATATTTCAAAAGATAGTTTTGGAAATATAGAGCAAGAATTTCACGAATATGCAGGATTAATTTATGATGGAGCTTTTTCTGAACATATTACAAAAGCAGAGAAAGTAGGTCTTACAGGTGAAGACATAGACGAAGAAGCTGCTAAGAATATTGCTATGGATTTTGTTGGTAGAGATCAAATTAAAGAAATTAATTCTAATGGCTTAGCAGAAAATGCTGATATTCCAACTTATGATTTTAATGTGAAATTAAATAATCAGGATGATTCTAATGAACTTAATATATCTATAACTAAAAAAGGTGGACATATCTTATTTAGCAATTTTAACAGAGATGTAGAAGTGGAAAATATAGATGATGAAACAGCAAATAAAATTGGTTTAGATTTCTTAAATTCAAAAGGATATACTAATATGAAGAGAACTTATTATTTAAAAGAAGAGGGTGTTATGACAATAAATTATGCATATGTACAAAATGATGTAACAATGTATCCTGATTTAATAAAATTAAAAATAGCATTGGATAATGGAGAGATTTTAGGAATAGAGACACAAGGATATTTAAATTCACACACAGAAAGAAATATACCAGAAGTAAAAGTTTCAAAAGAAGATGCTAAGAAAACATTAAATAAAAATTTAGAGATAAAATCAGAAGGATTAGCAATTATTCCAACCGAATATAAAACAGAAATTCTTTGTTGGGAATTTAAAGGAACAGTGGATGATACAGATTTCTTAGTATATATTAATGCAGAGACAGGTAAAGAGGAAGATATTTTAACAATAGTAAATACTCCAAATGGAACTTTAACTATGTAAAACTTTGAATTTTAGAGACGGGGTTAAAAGTTCATATAATTTGTAACTTATTCTATATACTACTAAACAGTGAGTATAATGTTTTAATTTAAAGATAATTAAACTATAATAGAAAAAAATAATAAAAAAGAGTACTTAAATGGATGTAAAAGCCATTTTAAGTACTCTTTAAACATATGATAAGTTGACAATAAACCAAAATTAGCGTAAAATGGAAGGGAAGATTTATTAGAAATAAAAGGAGATTTTTTATGCTGAATAATAATAGATTTCTTGAGAAGATAACATCAAGAACAAAAATATATTTAGCAATTATAGCACTTCTATTAATTATTATATGTATAAATAAGCCTGTATTTATAGTTCCAGGAATAATTTTGTTCATATTAATAATTATTTATTCTTATTGGACAAATAGCAAGCGTAATGCAGAATTATCAAGACAGATTCAAAACTTGACTATGACAATGGATGGAACTGCTAAAAAGTCATTAATAAATTCGCCTTTCCCATTAATAATTATAGAAACAACAGGTAATATCATATGGAAAAGTTCTAAATTTGTTTATGAATTTGCAAATATAGATATAAATAATTATCTAATAGATATATTAGAAGAGATTAAAGAAGACATAGAAGCACAGCAAGATAAAAAACAAAAAACTATTACTAAAAAAGTTCAGATAGGAAATAAAATATATAGTGTTTTAGGTGAATATATTCGTTCAAAACAAAATGATAAATCTGAATACATAACAATATTATATTTCTTGGATATAACACAAATTATGAAAGCAAAGAAAAAATATGAGGATTCTAGAACTTGCGTTGGAATTTTAACCGTAGATAATTATGAAGAAATTATCCAAAGAATAGAAGTAGAAAATAGACCACAAGTTGTCGCAGAAATAGAAAAAGTAATTTATGATTGGGCAGCATCTACTGGTGGTATAGTTGTTAAGAATGATAGAAATACATTTGTATATGTATTTGAATATAAGTATTTAAAAGAAATTAAAGAGAATAAATTTGACATATTGGATCAAATTAAGGAAATAAATGTTGAAGCTGGAATCCAATTAACTTTAAGTATTGCAATATCAATAGATGGAGATACAAATTATGATAAATATAAAACAGCACTAGAAAGTATGGATATTGTTCTTGGAAGAGGTGGAGACCAAGCTGTTGTAAAAGAAAATGGAAAATATACATTTTTTGGTGGTAGAACTGAAGAAGTAGAAAAAAGAACAAAAGTAAAAGCAAGAACAGTTGCTCATGCTTTAGAAAATTTAATAAAAGAATCAGACAATATTTTAATTATGGGTCATTCAAATGGAGATATAGATTCTATGGGCTCAAGTCTTGGAATTTATAGGTTAGCCAAAACGTTAGAAAAAGAAACAAATATAGTAAATAACACATATGGTATGACTCTAAGTAAATTTATAGAAGAACTAGAAAAAGATGATGAGTACAAAGATGTTATTATTGGTAAAAATGAAGCTTTAAACAAGGCTACAAATAAAACTTTATTAATAGTTACAGACACTCATAAGCAAAATTATGTAGAAGTACCAGAATTATTAGATAAGGTTGGTCAAATTGTTGTTATAGACCACCATAGAAGAAGTACAGATTATATAGAAAATGCAACACTAACATTCCAAGAGGTTTATGCATCTTCTGCAGCAGAATTAGTAACAGAAATTTTACAATATACAGATGTAAAAATAAAACTTAAACCTATAGAAGTAGAAGGGTTGTATGGTGGAATTATGGTAGACACTAAGAACTTTACTTTTAAAACAGGTGTAAGAACATTTGAAGCAGCAGCATATTTACGTAAATGTGGTGTTGATATAATAAAAGTTAAAAAATGGTTCCAAAGTGATTTAAATAGTTATAATGAAATTGCAAATATTGTTAAAAATGCAGAAATGTATGATAATTCTATTGCAATTGCTATATATGATAAAGAAGATAAAGATGCAAATCTAATCTGTGCGAAAGCTGCAGACGAATTATTAACTATTTCTGACATTACAGCATCATTTGTACTTGGAAATGTAGGAGATAAAGTGTGTATAAGTGGTAGATCTATAGGTGATGTAAATGTACAGCTTATACTAGAAAAACTTGGTGGTGGAGGTCATATAACATTGGCTGGAGCGCAAGTTGAAGGTATGACATTAGAAGAAGTTAAACAAGAATTAATAAATAGAATTAATGAATATTTCTCAGAAATAACAAATTAAAATAGGAATTTGAAGGGATTTGGGGACTTTCTTCGAATCCCTTTTTTGTTATAGAAAATAAGTTACATTAATTTTGTTTTGCGGTTGATAAACAATAAATTGACAAATTATGTAAAGTTAGTTATAATTAATATGTTATGTGTTGTTGGTATCCTAAGGAGGGAAAATTTATGCTAGAATTGTTTGTTGTCATCGTGTTTTTCCTGTTAGTTTCTTTAGCATTTCTACCATATTTGGCAGTTATACTTTTGGCTCTCCAAATAGGTAATGAAATGGACAATGCAGTGTCAAAAAAGGAACGGTTTAAAGGATATTTCTACATAGGTTTATTAATTGTAGGAATGATTGTACATGTTTGGTTAGTGTACTATTAGTTAACTAATAGAGATTATTTGTTTTTTACAACACAGAACTGGAAGCCTCCTCGTGGAGGTCTTTTTCAGTTATAGATATGTGATGTTTTAATAAAAAAAAGGTATACATAAAGTAATTGCTAGATATGCACATGGTATTTTTGCTAATAGCTCTTTACTAGTTAAAAAATAAGGAATTTTTCTTGTTGATAAAAATATGTGGAAATTGTGGAATACACAAAAGTTATGTGGATAAAAAATCAGCGGATAACACGAAACTGTTAATATAAAAGGGTGGATAATGTGGATAACTATGTGGATAATCACAAAATAGACATAAAAACAACAAAAAACTACAAAAATTGATAAAATATTAAAATTATAAATTTAATATAAAAATATTTGAAAAAATAATTAATATATGTTACTATGTAAAAAAACGAGGTGATAATATGTCAGATGATAGAAAAATAGAAGTTATAAATGGAAATGGGGATGATTTAGAAATATCACCAGTATATGACCATTTAGATATTGAAAAACCAAATACAGAGAAAAAGAAAGAAATAGTTATACCAAAGGAAAAGAAAAAAGAAGATAAGGATGTAGAAGAAAAAGATACTGATGAAGAAGAATAGGCAACATTGCATTAAATGTTGCCATATTTTTTTGTTTTTATGATAATATAGCTTTATAGAGACTGAAAAATAGGTGGAAATCATGGATTGTAAAAATTAATTTTAGTTTTTAAGCTTAAAGTATTGACAGTTACTGACAAAAATGTTATTATATATCTTGTCCGAAGAAATGGGTCAGTAGCTCAGTTGGATAGAGCATTGGCCTTCTAAGCCAAGGGTCGGGGGTTCGAATCCCTCCTGGCTCACCATTTTGGGAAAACCATACAAGTATTGAATATCAATATTTTGTATGGTTATTTTTTTTCAAAGAATCCAATAAGTGTACAATAGAAATTTAAATTATTGAATAAAACAGAAAGAAGAGGTAGTAAATGAAATTAATAGAAGAAGAAGCACTAAATTTATTAAATAATTTTAAAAATACAGTAAAAGACACAACTTGGATTGAACATTCAATTTGTGTAGGAAATACAGCAGGTAGAATTGCAGAGAAATTAAACTTAGATAAAGAAAAAGCAAAAGTCTGTGGATACATTCATGATATAGGTAAAGGAACAGCTGAATTTGAAAATCATCCAATGCAAGGATATAAATATATAAAAAGTCTAGGATATGATGATGAGTATGCTAATATTTGTTTGACACATTCGTATTTAAATAATGATATAAATTGTGTAGCAGCTGAGATGCATTCAAAAGATATAAACTTTATAGAAGACTTTATAACAAAGCATGAATATACAATTTATGATAAATTAATAACTTTATGTGATTTGGTTTCTACGAAGGTAAATGTAACAATAGAAAAAAGATTAATAGATATATATGATAGACGAGGAATACATAAAAATACAGTATACAATCTTAGAGAAGCACAAAAACTAAAGAAGGAATTTGATGAAATGTTAGGATATAGTGTATATAAATTATTTCCTGAAATAATAGAAAATTTATAATTTAAAGTTAAAAGTTGGTTTGTTTCCAACTTTTTTTATCAAAAAAATTGAAAAATAAATAGTATTAGCAATTAAAGATTGTCCTAACAAACATTAGTAATGAGCAAATAATATAATCGACATTTATTTACAAAAAATTAAAACTTTTCATGAATAAAAAGTATATAAAAAACGACATAATAATAGTAAACATATTAAAATTTAGAAAATATGCAATTATTTATGAGGAGGAAAAAATGAAAAGTAGATTTTATATAAAAGCTTTATTAATAATATTATTGGCTGTTTATTTAATAACTATACCGAATATAAGTAATGCTACAGAAAGAACAGCTAATGATGAAAGCACACTAACAAGTGCAATATCAAGTGCTACAGATGGTGATATTATTAATTTATCTCAGGATATTACAATAACAGCTCCAATTGAAGTTTCTGGTAAATCAATAACTATAAATGGTAATGGACATAGTATTATTGCTGGGTATACAGGAACATCTGGAAATAAAACAATTTTATCAGCAGTTTCAACTGGAAGTGTTATTAAATTAAAAAATATTACATTAAAGAATAGTCCTAAATATGGTGTACAAGCATATGATGGTGGAAAGGTAATTTTAAATCAGGTTACGCTTTCTAACAATGCATATGGTGGAGTTTTAGTAAATGGAGGAACTGCAGAAGTTATTAATTTATCATTGATAGGAAATAAGACTGGTATAGAGATTTCAAAATCTAAATCTATAACATCTAATAATGAGCCAACATTAATAATGAATGGTAAATTAACTTCTGATGCGACAGATAATGTTATTTATCTAGCAAATGATCCAAACGATAATACTAATAAGTTTGTGATAGAAAACACAGATAATACAGAAAATAAAATTTTAGCAAGTGGAAATAAAGTTGTAGTAACAGATGTAAATAATAATATTTTATACACAAGTAATGAGACAACAAAGCAAATAGATGTTGAGGATTACGAAGAAAATCATCCAGAAACAGAAGAAAATAATACGATTGAAAACGATAGAGTAGAAAATCCACATACAGGAGATTCAATTTTAGGATATGTTGTAACTGGAATAATAGCTGTAATGGGAATTGCAATTTTAACAAAGAAAAATAATAAATAATAAAAAAATAAGGTGGGAATAAAATTGAAGTGCACCCCAAATGTTAGACAAAAAATCTAACATTTGGAGGTGTATTTTTTATGAGTAAATATTATTCAGCAGGAATGACATCTGTATCAGTAACTATATCTGGTTCAAGCAAAAATGTACGTTCAAAATAGTAACCATTAGAGTTATGTTGTAGTTCTCGAACAGGTAGCTTTGTTTCTTTATTTATCCATAATTCTCTGTAATCTGTACTTGAGTTATTTAACTTTAAAACGTAACACTCTGCATTATTATAAGTGTCATTTCGTATATTTAATCCAAAAATACGAGAAAAATCATTTGAAATATAGTAGATGTCAGAAAAAACTTCAAAAACTTTACCTTTATCTGAATATAAATTTGAAATCTGAGATATAGAGTTAGTATTATTATCATGGTAAATAAATGTAGAATTATCAGAATTGGTTTCTCCATAAGTTGTTTTTATAATAGCAGAATTTGCAGAAGCACTTTCGTTTTTATATTTACCATTTTTATAATAGAAAGTATCTGTAAATTCATATTTTTTCTGTGTGTCAGCTGTTATGTAATATTGATATGTAGTAAATTTATAATTGTTCAAATTAGTAATTTCTTGAATTTTGCCATAAGTTTCAGTTATTATAGATTTTTTTGGTATATATATAAATATATATAAAAATACGATACTTAATATTATAATTATAAATCCTATTGAAGATAATGTTAAAATAAATTGTTTTTTTCTAAATTTTTTGATTTGCCTTATTTCAGCTTCTTTTTCTTTAATATCATTATCATAATTAATATCATCTTTTTCTTCAATATTTTTTAAAATTTTATTACATTCTGAACATGTTTTTAAATGGTCTTTTATAAAATCGTTTGTCTGAGTTCCAACTAGATTCTCAATGTAATTAGGAAGTAAATCTCTTACTATTTCACATTCTTTTTTCATTCTTTAATCTCTCCTTTAACTTTAATTTTGCTCTATAAAAGGTTGTTCGGGCCCAAACTTCACTTTTATTTAATATTTCTCCAATTTTTTTAAAAGATAAATCCCCATTAATTCTTAGAACTACTACTTCACGTGTAATATCATCAAATTTTTGAATTTCATTATGTATATCGTTAGAAGATAATATATCATCTTCTAAATTTGCATCTATAAGTTGATTAGTTATGACTTCATCGAGTTGTATAGTTTTTATCTTCCTATTTTTTATAAGGTGATTTATTAACTTGTTTTTTGCGATTTTACATAGCCAAGAATACATACTACATTCGCCTCTGAAATTATTTATATTTTTTATAGCACTATAGAAAGTTTCTTGCATTAATTCTTCAGAAAGTTCATGATTTTGAGTTAAACTATATAAATATCTATATAACTGCTTAGAATATTTTTTATATATTTCTTCCATTATTACCTCCTCTATAATGATAGACAAAACAAAGTCGAATTTCGTTACAAGAAATAAAGATTTTAAATTTAATAATATAATTTTAATTAATCGGGATTTAAAGAACGTCCCCAAATCCCGAAAAATGTTCAAAATCCCGAAAAGCCTATACTATTTTATTAACTTACCATGCATAACCATTCTATCATTTAATCTATAACATGTAGATAAAGTAATGATTTTATCATCTTCGTTTATATCAATACCAAAATTAAAAACGCTTCTATTTTTAATTAATTTTATAAAAGAATTAAATTCAGCACTATCTTTAAATGAGGTGGCTAAATAATCTGTTGTATTTGGCAAGTGATATACGCTAAAAATTTGCCAAACGGTATCTCCAGCTTCTGTATAAAGATGAATTTCGCGATTTTCTGTATTATTAAACCAACTTTGTTTTAACGAATTTCTTAAAGAACCAAACATAGAAGAATCATATCTAGAATGTCCATATATTATTGTGTTTTTATCCAAATTATTAATATTATTTCTATAATCTAAAAAAATCCAACCAGATTTATTTTCCTCTTTAGTAAAAGAATGATTAAGATAATACGAATTGTCTGTTGTTTGTACAAAAGGATAATCTATATCTGTACCATCTACTTTTATCCACCCGTACAACATCACCATTAAGTTGCTCTAATGGACTAAAATCCACAGAGGACTGCTTTTCCTGACCAGCATCAGGAACGTCTGCTATTTCAATATTGTTATTAGTTACTACAGTATTTAATATTTCTTCGTTTTCCTTGGCAATACTGTTCGAGTCGTTGAACCAATTTAATATATTAAAAATAGAATAAAGAAGAAGTAAAATGCTTAATACAATAATAATTTTTTTCATATACATCATCAATTTTAGTATAACAAATATAAAAAAAAATATGCTTTTAATAGATTTAGACCTTGAGGGGGTAAGAAAAATATGGTATAATTAAGCCACCTTCGAAATCTTTGATTTCGCACAGGTGGGCTATATGCGAAGAGAAGCGAAGTTAAGACACACTCGAAATTTTTAATTTCGATAGTGAAATATAAAATTGGTAAAACAAATAGATCAAACATCAAGGAGATATTATGGATATAGAAGAGAAAAAGGCTGCAATAGAAGCAATATTATTTGCAGCAGGTAGAGAAGTTAAAGTAAATGAAATTATGTCTAGCTTAGAAATAGGTGAAGAAGAAGCGATTACTATTTTAAATAGTTTGGCTTCTGATTTTAATGAGAAAAAATCTGGATTAAAAATAATAAGAATGGATGATTCATACCAGATGGCAACAAAAACAGACTACCACCAATATATATATCCAATAATAGACAAAAGAAATAAACCTAATTTATCTAATGCAGCATTAGAAACATTAGCAATAATTGCATATAACCCTAAAATAACAAGAGCGCAAATAGAAGAAATCAGGGGAGTTAATTCTGATGGTGCAATATATAAATTATTAGAATATGAATTAATAGAAAATGCTGGTAAACTTAATGCACCAGGAAAACCTGTTACATACAAAACTACAAATGAATTTTTAAAGAAATTTGGATATAGTAGTTTAGCAGAATTACCAGAACTTCCAAAATATAAGTTGGACGAAAACGAACAAATCGTGTTAGATGAGTTCGAAGATCCAGCAGAGGCTCCGATGCCCGCTGAGGGTGCAGAAGGAGAATTAAAACAAGAAGAAAATTAAATTTGGAGGTTGAATTATGGGAGATAATAAAAATTTTGTAAAGGATATAACAAATATAGAAGAAGATTTTGCACAATGGTATACAGATATTGTACTAAAGGCAGAGCTTGCAGATTATACAAATGTAAAAGGATTTATATCAATTCGTCCTTATGGATATGGAATATGGGAAAACATTCAAAATTATGCAGATAAAAGATTTAAAGAATATGGAGTTAAAAATGTTTCTATGCCAGTTTTAATTCCAGAAAGTTTATTAAATAAAGAAAAAGATCATGTAGAAGGATTTGCTCCAGAAGTAGCATGGGTAACACAAGGTGGAGGAAGCAAACTAGAAGAAAGACTATGTGTAAGACCTACATCAGAAACAATATTCTGTGATATGTATTCTAAATGGTTAAGTTCATGGAGAGACTTACCATTCTTATATAACCAATGGTGTAGTGTATTAAGATGGGAAAAAGAAACAAGACCATTCTTACGTTCAAGAGAATTTTTATGGCAAGAAGGTCATACAATTCACGAAACAGCAGAAGAGGCAAAAGACTTTACTTTAAAAATGCTAGATGTTTATACAGATGTACTTGAGAATTTATTAGCCCTACCAGTTTTAAGAGGACAAAAAACAGAATCAGAAAAATTTGCTGGTGCAGAAGCTACATATACAGTAGAAACATTAATGCATGATGGTAGAGCATTACAAGGTGGAACATCACATTATTTTGGACAAAATTTTGCTAAGCCATTTGATGTAAAATTCCAAAATAGAGAAGGTAAAGAAGAATATGCATATCAAACATCATGGGGGATAAGTACAAGATTAATAGGTGCAATAATAATGGCACATGGTGATAATAGAGGATTAAAACTACCACCAAAAGTTGCTCCAATACAAGTTGTTGTAGTTCCTGTAGCTCAACAAAAAGAAGGTGTTATAGAAAAAGCAACAGAACTTACGAATAATTTAAGTAAAGAATTTAGAACAGAATTAGACGCAAGGGATAATTATACACCTGGATATAAATTTAATTATTGGGAAATGAAAGGTGTTCCAATAAGATTAGAAATAGGACCACGTGATATCGAGAATAACCAATGTGTTTTAGTAAGACGTGATACACTAGAAAAAGAAACAGTAAGTTTAGATAATGTTAATAAAAGAATAGCAGAATTATTAGAAGAAATACAAACAAATATGTTTAAAATGGCAGAGGAAAATACAAAAAAGAAAACAACAGTTGCTAAAACATTAGAAGAATTTGAAAAGAATATCAATGAAAATCAAGGATATGTTAAAACAATGTGGTGTGGTAGTAGTGAATGCGAAGAAAAAATACATGAGCTAACAGGTGCTAAATCAAGATGTATACCATTTAACCAAGAACATATTTCTGATACTTGCGTATGTTGTGGTAAACCAGCAAGCAAGATGGTTGTTTGGGGAAGACAATATTAATATAAAACAAAGAAAAAAGCATTTAAGAACAAACTTAAATGCTTTTTTGCATTATTTTGTTATCTCATCATCGTCAGTATTTTTAACTTTAGAATCATCTAAAATTGATTGAGCAGTTTCGCTATATTCTTTGTCGTCAGCTTCTTTTGAATAAGATTCTAGGCCTTGGCTTAAGTCATTTGTAGCCTTATTAATTTTTAGCCAGTATGATGTTTTTGCTTTTTCGTTATCAGTTGCTTTTTGGGAAGTATCACGTAAATCTTTATAAGGTAGATATACATTTTTAGCAAAGTCTTTTGGTAAATCTACTTTTACTGGTATAAAATCTGATTTTGATGTATCTCTAGGATCTTTGTTTATATAATTTAATTGCAATGTTACAGATCCATAAAAAGGTGCAACAGAGACTTCCTTATAAGATTCTAGATAGTAATCACTTAAAGTATCCTCCATATTAGGTTTTTCTTCAAAAAGTGTATCTTCTGCAACATCTTTAACTAATTCATTAGTACCATTAAATAATTCTGTGGGATTATATTCCTTTAAAGAATATTCAGTACTGCCAATGTTATGGTTACTAATTTGATATCCAGTAAGACCACCTATAAACAATGAAGTAGAAATAATACCAGCAGCTAATAATTTGCTGAGTTTTAAATAATTTTTACTGAATGATGATTGATATTTTTGATTTCTATGGCTATAAGAATTTCGTACATCTCTTTTTTGATTTGATGTATTAGTACGTCTTCTTGGAGTAGGACGTCTAGTTGTAGATCTATTTACTGTTCGCCTTGAATTTTGGCTACTTATTTGTGGAGTAAAGTCAATTTCTCTATTATCTTTTTTATGTGCTCTAACAGCATTAAGATCGATAACATTCTTGCCATTATTAGGACTCATAAAAATCATTCCTTTCATTTGTATGCTTGTGGCTTCATTGTACTACTAAATGTTAATGAAGTCAATTTTTTATGTACTTTTAATCCATAAGAATAATTTTAAAAATAATGTTTACAATAAAAATTGCATATGATATAATTTTTTAGGTAAAGAGGTGAAGTAATTGAACCAAATATTAGCAGTAGAAAATGACCAAAAAAATAATAAAAAGAAGAAAAAAAACACTACAGCAGATATAAAAAAAGTAATTACTGTTTTTTGCGTAATTACAATATTGTTTGGTATTGCAATAACAGGGCAAGGTGTATATGCTATTGTAAATAGTTTCAAAACAGATACAAGCCAAGAACAAGTTGCAGAACAAAATATATCTATAGATAGTGATACAAATACAGGAAAAGTAATAATTTCGGGAACAGTTCCAAATGGTGTTCAAAGTATAAAATACAAATGGAATGATGATGAAGAACAAACAATCACTAAAAATGGTGAGACAACAATAAATGAAGAAATAGACTTACCAGTTGGTAATAATAACTTAACAGTAACTATTGTAGATATGAGGAATAGTTCAACACCATATACAAAAGAATTTACAGCAGATGCAACATTACCACAATTAGCATTAAGCTTAAGTGAAGATGGAACAAAAATAAAAATAGTTGCAAAAGATACAGCAGCATTATCATATGTAACATATCAATGGGATGATAGTGATATTCAAACAATATATCCACAAGAAGGCTCAGAAGCTCAACTAGAAGCAGAAATAGAGGCAATGGCTGGTAAACATACATTAACTGTAATTGCTGTTAATACAAGCAACAAAACTACAACTAAAACACAAGAAGTAGATGGAGTTGATGAATCAACAAAACCAACTGTTGGTGCAGCAATAGACTCAGTAGATAGGTCAAAAATAATATTCTCTGCATCAGATGAAAGTGGATTAAAGAACTTGTCATTCACAATAAATGGACAAAAATACGAATTACCAGCATCAACAGAAGGACAAAAAGAATTACAATATACATTCCAAGTAAAAGAAGGACATTATTCAATAACTGTTGAAGCAGAAAATATATATGGACAAACAGAATCTCAAAACTTCATTTATGATTATTAAATTATAAATAAGAATTTAAAAGACAGGGCAATCCTGTCTTTTAAAAAATAAGGAGAAAATATGGAAAGTGAAATAATAAAAATTATATTCTACTTTTTTGTGTATTCATTATTAGGTTGGGCTATGGAATCAATCTATCTTTCTATTGGGCAAAGGCGCCTTGTAAATACAGGATTTTTATATGGACCTTTTTGCCCAATTTATGGCTTTGGAGCAGTTGTTTTATATGTATTACTAATACATTTACAAGGAAAGCCTGTTTTAATATTTTTAGCAGGTTTTTTTGTATTATCTGTTTGGGAATACTTTGTAGGATTTTTATTAGAAAAATTATTTAAAACAAAATATTGGGATTATTCAAACAATAAATTTAATATTAATGGAAGAGTATGTTTACTAAATTCTATATATTGGGGATTTTTGAGTGTGTTTTTTATAGAGATATGGAATCCTTTGGTAGAAACGCAATTGGCCAAAATATCTAGTGATATAATTCTATATATCGACATAATTCTAGTTGCATATATAATAATAGATATGATTCTAAGTTCTATAAAAGCTTCAAACTTAAGTAAGAGAATAAAGAAATTAATACAATTAGGTGAAAACTTAAAAGAAAAATTAGAAGAATTGAAAAAGACTTCTTCAGAAAAACAAAAAGTTGCTTTACAAAAAATAATAGATGATTTAAAATTAAGACAAAAGGTAATCAGACTAAAAGTAGACAAACAGGTTCACAATTTAAAAAAGGCATTCCCATCAGTGCAGTCTGAACATATAAAAGAATATTTAAAATTAAAAGTTACAGAATTAAAAAATAAAACGAAGGAGTAAATTATGGTACAAGATATATATATAATAGATGACGACAAATATTCATTACAAGATTTAAAAGAATTATTTACAGATAACGCAGAATATAGGTTTGTAAATGTTTCTACAGAAGAAATAAATAAAGCTCTAATAAACATTCCTTCGTTAATTATAATAAATGAAGATAATGTAGATAGAGATATAGAAGAATTGTGTACAACAATAAGAAAAAACGAAGATAATAGCATAACTCCAATTATCGTTATTTCTTCTAATTCTGATAAAGAACATAGGCTAAATGTATTAAGAAAAGCAGTAGAATATTATATTAGAAAACCAGTAGATCAAGATTATTTGTATTATACAATTAAAAATTTAATGAGACTAATGTATACTAATAGACGTGTTAGTCCATTAACAGGTTTGCCAGGTAATGTACAAATACATGCAGAACTTAAAAAAAGATTATTTAATAAAGAAGATTTTGGTGTATTGTATTTAGACTTAGATAATTTTAAAGCATATAATGATGTATATGGTTTTATTAAAGGTGATGAAATTATAAAATTTACAGCAAGAACAATTGTAAAAAATGTACATGCATTAAAAAATAACGATTGTTTTGTAGGTCATATTGGTGGAGATGATTTTGTAGCAATAATTTCTAAAACAAATTATGATGAACTATGCCAAAATATTATAAATGAATTTGATTCTGAAATTTTAAGTTATTTTACAGAAGAAGATAGAAAAAGAGGTTACATAGAAGTTGCAAATAGAAGAGGAATATTAGAAGACTTCCCACTTACAGCAATCTCTATAGGTGTTGTTGATGTGGATCCAGATAGATTTGAAAATATACTAGAAATTGGTGAAGTTGGTGCACAAGTAAAGCATTTGGCAAAAACAATTCTTGGTAGTAGTTATGTAATTGATAGAAGAAAAGAGTAAAGATGTAAATTTATATGTTAGAATAGACAAAAGAAAATAGTAATAAAAGGGGGGACTCAAGATGGAAGGGGTAAAAAATACTAATTTAATTGAAGCTATAAAACAATTAGCAGATAGTAAAGATAAAGGCTGGCAAGAAAAAAATTATTGTTATGCACGATTCATTGGTGCACTATACAATGCGGTATTGTATTTCCCAATGAAACGTAACAGTCCAACAGATTTTAAAGACTATATACTGGAAGTTGATAAGGACGGAGAGCATAAAGTTTATGATGTATGCTTTACTAGTATAGGAGAGTATAAAAAGTATAGTGAGAGCATAAGAGAAACGATATTACCTGAAGAACGTAGATTTATAGAAATTTTAATGGAAATAGAACATTATATTGGTCAGACAGATGGAATTGTCATAGATCCTAATGGCGTATGCGAAATAATAGAATTTGATATACTAGATCAAATATATTCATATTATCGAAACGATATTGACAAACTTAAAGAAGAAAAAAATGATGAATTGAAGTCATGGTTTGAATCAATTACTAAAATGTACAAAGAAGATGGAATAACCTCAGAATTAGTAGGAAAAATAGAAGAGAAAATAAGAAGCTTATTATTTAAAACTAGAGATATTATACTAAAATCACAATTGGAAGACTTATTTGTGTTATTAGTACTTACCAATTTATTAGATAAAGGAGAAATTAATTCAACTATATTTGCCGAGCAAAAAGAAAATCCAATGAACTTAAAGGTTTTAATAAATAGCTATTATGATAAGCTAAGCACTATACCTTTTGTAAAAAATAAATTACTTATAACTAAATATATTAATAATGATGAGAATTTATTAATAAATTTTATTAAAGATATTAGTATGTCAATTAAACAGAATGATATGTACGAAACAAAAGACAATAATATAGCAGAGGAAGAAAACAATGAAGAGAATGATATTAAAACTTTTATAAAATTAATAGCAGACATTTTTGTTGTTTTTCCAATACATATTGCTGATGGTAATAAATATATTGTTGACTTTTCAGAAGAAACATTCGAAAACAAATTCGTATTAGCATTTACTACTAATACAGAAAAGGAAAAATGGAAAGAATTTGATAAATATGATTCAGAAGTTTTAACACTTAAAGAATATGCAAAACAAATATCAAAGTTGGATGATTCTTATTATATTGTGATAAATTATTTTGGCAAGAGAATAATTATAGAAGAAACATTTATGAGAGAACTTTTGAATATATAAGTGAATGAAACTTTAAGTTCTAATACAACCCCTAAATGAATACATTTTAACAAAAGTATTCACATGGGGGTTTTCTTTATGAAAAATCTATCAATAGAAAAACGTGCAATAGAACTTGCACATTATATTATAAATTCAAAAGATACAGTAAGAGGTGCAGCTTCTAAATTTGGAATAAGTAAAAGTACAGTGCACAAAGACTTAAGTGAAAGATTACTAAAGATAAACCCAGTTTTAGCAAAGGAGGTAAGAAAAATCCTAGACAAAAATAAAGCTGAAAGACACATAAGAGGGGGAATGGCTACAAAACTTAAATATAGCCACATTAGGGAAGATAAAGTAGGATGATATCTTTTAAAAAGCGCTATATAGCGCTTTTTTTATCTTTAGGAAAAGTAAAAAAATATCACAAGCATGTTTTACTCTACATAAAATATACTAGGTGATAGTAATGAACAAAATAAAAAAAGGAAGTAGTGTTGTAAGAAAAGCTGGTAATAAGGAAATTATATTTGTGGTAGAAAAGATAATTTCAGAGAAAAGGAAGAAAATAGCTATTTTAAAAGGTTTGTGCATTAGAATTATAGAGAAAGTACCTGTATCTGAGCTAGAACTAGTTGACAGAGGATATGTTAATAAGTATATAGAAGAAAGAAATAAAATATTAGAGAAGCGAATTTATAGTAGAAAAAATTCGTATAATAATATGAAAACTGGAAAAATAGTACATCTTGATGGTGATAAACGATATATGGAAAAATCATATAAATATTATAAAAAGTTAGGTCTAAATGCTGTGGTAAAATTTGTACCAGAAGAAAAGCAAGAATATGTGATAAAAGAGTTAATTTCAAGGTATAGACCAGATATATTAGTAATAACAGGACATGATGGAATGATAAAAAAAGGAAGAAATTATAGTGATATATATAATTATATGAATTCTAGATTTTTTGTAAATACAGTAAAACGAGCAAGAGAACATGAATATGGGAAAAATTTAGTTATATTTGCTGGGGCATGCCAGAGTTATTTTGAAGCACTAATGGCAGCAGGTGCAAATTTTGCATCTTCACCAGCTAGGGTATTATTAGATTTTGCAGACCCACTAATAGTTGCAGAAAAAATCGCAACTACAGATAGTGATTATTATGTGACGATAAATGACATTGCAGATGTTTTAAGAGATGGAAAAGATGGAGTAGGTGGGATTGGTGCAAAGGGAAAAAAACAAAAAGTAACATCAATGTAACTTAAATGTAACACAAATGTAACATTAACAAAAAGAAGGTTAATATTTGCCTATATATGAGGCAAAACCGTTGATAGACATGAGGTACACCGTTTTGACACTGTTCGACAAAACTGATATAATTAATTCAGTTTTGAAAAGTAGGTGATGAAATGATTTGTAGAGATGATATAACAAATCTAAAAACAGATATTGATGGAAAAGTTGGTCAAAAGATCATTGTAAAAGGATCTTTAGGCAGAAGCAGGACTTTTGAAAAGGAAGCCACAATAGAAAAAGCCTATCCAAATATTTTTATAGTAAAATATGAAGAAAATGATAGAAATGTAACTTATAGTTACACAGATATCTTAACAAGAACTGTAGAAGTTCAAGTGTTTGATGGGCAAGAATATAGTCCATTAATACCACCAGCAGAAGATAAAAAGCCAAGCAAAAAGATGGATTTATAATTAAGCTATAAAGATTATAAATAAAATTGGTTAAAGATAAATGAAAATTCCTAGAAATAGGAATTTTTTTTTGCCTCTTTCATATAAATATAAAAAAGAAAAGGAGGTAAAAAATGAGTATAGAAGTTTTACAAGACAACTTATGTGTTAATAGACTTATAGAAGGGAAGAAAAAAGAAATTACTTTAGAAAGTTCTATAATAGTTCCAGATATTAAACCAGATATTGTAAAACCAATAGATTTAAGTGGAAATGTTTGTATATATAAAAAAGAAATAATAAATGGAAGGGTAAAAATAGATGGAACAATAGATAGTAACATTATATATCTAGTTGATAGTGGTGATGAACTTATAAGGGGGCTTAATAGTAATATAGATTTTTCCGAATTTTTAGAAATAGATAGTAATATATCACAAGCTGATATTGATGCAAATATAGTTCTAAAAAATATGGAATGTGATGTTTTAAACGGAAGAAAAGTTAATTTAAAAGCTACTATAGAGATAAGTGTAAGATTATATTCAAATGATGGAATAAGTATATTAAAAGATATAAATGGAATTTCTGGAATACAAAAGCTTAATAAAATAGTACAATTAAATTCTATGGTTGGCAAAAACACTACGAAAGCTATTGCGAAAGAAAACATACTACTTAATTCAGAAGAAAAAATTATGGAAATTTTAAAAAAAGAAGTAAGAATAATAAATAAAGATTTTAAAGTAAGTTACAATAAAGTCGTAGCAAAATCAGAGCTTAGTGTTAAAATTTTATATTTAACAGAGGAAGGAAAAATAAATTATGTAGAAAAAATAATTCCTATTATGGGATTTATAGATATGGAAAATGTTACAGAAGAAAATATTTGTGAACTTAAGTACTGTATGAAAAATATCTTAGTAAAACTAAATAATACTGATGAAAATTCTATATATCTAGAAGTAGAAGTAGAGATTAGTTGCTATTCTTACGAAACTAAAGATATAGAACTTGTGCAAGATGTATATACTCCTTTTTCTAATATTCAATACAAACAAAAAACTGTAAAAGCAATGGTTGGCTTACAAAATGTAAGTGATATCTATCAGCTAAAAGAGCAAATTTCGGATTCGGAAATTAGCAATAGTAGAATTTATAATGTAAGTACGACAAGTAGCATAAATAATGTAAAAATAGTAGGAACTAAAGCTATTTACGAAGGTGAAGTAAGTGTAAATATTTTATATGAGAGTACAGAAGTTACACGTATAGATAAAAAAGAATTTAAATTTCCGATAAATTATGAATTAAATATAATAGAAGGAATGAGTGAAGAAAACTTAGATATTATGGTTGATGTAGAAAAATATGAAATTTCTTCACAAACTGATAATATTCAAATTAATATAGACTTAAATATAAGTACAAAGATGTTTAAAACTATTGAACTTAATATAATAGAAGATCTAGAAGAAAAAGAACTAGAAGATAAAGAAGAATATAGTATTATAGTATATTTCGTTAAAGCTGGTGATACTTTGTGGAATATAGCAAAGAAATATAGAAGTACAGTGGAAAATATAAAGCAAATTAACAATATTGAAGATGAGGATAAATTAGAAATAAATCAACAATTGTTTATTCCGAGATATGTAGAAAAAGTTAAGGCTATGTAGTATGGAAAAGATATATTCTAGAAAGAAAATAAATCTTTCTAAAAAGTATAGAATGCTAATATTAGTATTAGTAACAGCATTGTTTACTGTGGTATATTTAATAAAAACGATAGGTCCTACATTTAACCAGTTATGTCTAAGTGAAGCAAAATCAACTGCAACACAAATTGTACATGAAACGATAGACGAGGTAATGGAAAAATACGGGTATAATGATTTAATTACAACAGTAAAAGATAAAGATGGCAAAATAGTATCTATGCAAGCAAATATTGCAGTAATGAATAAAATCGTTTCACAAATTGCACTTAAGATACAGGAAAAAATAGATAATCAAGATAGTAGGGATATATCTATTAGGTTAGGAACATTTACAGGAATTACATTGTTATCTGGAAGAGGACCAAAGGTTCCAATTAGAATATCTAGCATAGGTAATTTGGATACAAAAATAAGTAGTGAATTTACATCAGCTGGGATAAATCAATCTATACATAGAATATTTGCTAATATCAATTGCAAAATAGATGTATTAACACCATTTAATACTATAAGCAGTCAGATTGAGGAAAAGGTTATATTAGCAGAAAATGTAATTATTGGTGAAATTCCAGAAAACTATTTAGACATAGGAAATTTATTAAATGCGAATAAAAATAATTAGTTGACATATTAAATTTCAAAAAAATTCAAAAAAAACTCCCCAAAACCCGAAAAACGTGTTATAATGTGGAAGAAGTGTTATATTTTATAAAATGCCTAGTAATATATTATTGAAATATAATAAATAAAGGAGATAATATATGGATAAATTAAATGTAAAGAACTTAATTAACATTAAAGTAATTGGAATTGGCGGAGCCGGTAACAATGCTGTTAACAGAATGATTGAAGACGGAATCGAAGGGGTAGAATTTTATGAGTTTAACACAGAAGTAAAAGTTCTTGAGGAAGCAAAAACAAAAAATGTTATGCAAATCGGGAAAGAAATCACAAAAGGATTAGGTGCTGGCGGAGATGTATCCATAGGTGAAAGAGCAGCAATGGAAAATAAAGAAGAAATCAAGAATATATTACAAGGTACAGACTTATTGTTCTTAACTGCCGGAATGGGTGGTGGAACAGGAACTGGTGCAATTCCTGCAATAGCACAATTTGCAAAAGAAATGGGAATATTAACAGTCGGTATAGTTTCTAAACCATTTTCTTTTGAAGGAAAAGTACGAATGGCAAGAGCGGAAAGAGGAATAGATGAATTACGCGAAAATGTTAATTCATTAATTGTTGTTTTAAATGACAACTTATTAAAAGGAAATTCTAGAATTACATTACAAAATGCATTTAAAGAAGTAGACTTAGTTTTAGAAAAAGGAATAAAAGGTATAACAGACCAAATTGCAACTCCTGGTTTAGTAAATATAGACTTTGCTGATATCAGAACAATTATAGGATATAAAGGAAATGCTTATATGGGTATTGGTAGAGGAAAAGGAGAACATAGAAATGAAATAGCTGTAAAAGAAGCAATTGGTAATCCTTTAACAGAAACTATGATACAAGGTGCAAAAGGTGTAATCGTAAATATTGCCGGTAGTGCAGAAATGCCATTAGATGAAATTAATGCGATTATGACAGTAATTGGAGATAGAGTAGACAATCCAGAAGCAAATATTATCTTTGGAACAATAATAGATGATTCATTAGAAGATGAAATAGTTATTACTGTGATTGCAACGGGAATAGATAAATAGGTATTGGGAATGTCCCTCGGGATTTGGGGACGTTCTTTTTTTCCCTTTTAGGGATTTTGTAGAGATTTAGAACTGCTCTCGGGATTTGGGGACGTTCCTTAAATCCCTATTTTGTTACATAAAATAATTTAATGATGAATATAGTAAAAAAACAAAACACCCTAATGTTAAAAAAATAACATTTAGAGGTGTTTTTTCTTGTGTAAATATGATAAGATTTAGCATATATGAGGTGAGCAGATGAGTTTAAGATTAATATATGGAAAATCTGGTTGTGGAAAAAGCGAATATTGTTTTAACGAGATAGCAAAAAATGTTAATAAAGAAAAAATATATATGATTGTGCCAAACCAAATGGCTTTAATGGCAGAAAAAAGATTAATGGAAAAGGCAAATAATTTAGCATTAGTAAATACAGAAGTAATTACATTTAGCAGAATGGCATTTAGAGTGAGAAATGAGATAGGTGGAGCCAAAAAAACAAATTTAAGTAAAAGTGGGAAAGCAATGCTTATTTATGATATCTTAAGTAAGAGCAAAGACAACTTAAATTTCTTAGGAAAGAATGCAGAAAATGTTGATATTATAGGAAATTCAATTACAGAATTTAAAAAACATAGAATAAATATAGAAAACTTAAAAGAAGAAGCAAATACAACTACTGATATGTATTTAAAGCTAAAATTAAACGATATGATAACTATGTATGAAGAATTCGAAAAAAGTATACAAGATAAATTTTTAGATGAAAATGATGTACTAGATATTTTAAACACACAAATTTTAGAAAGCAATCAGTTTAAAGATGCAATAATTTATATAGATGAATTTGTTGGATTTACAATTCAGGAATATGAGATTATAGCAAAATTAATGCAACTTGCAAAAGAAGTAAATGTTACAATATGTACAGATAATTTGGTTCAACAAGAAGATGCAGATAAAGACATTTTTTATGCTAATAAAAATACAGGAATCAAACTAATTAATTTAGCAAAAGAATACGGAATAGAAATAAAAGATGATGTAAAACTTACCGAGTTATATAGGTTTAAAAATGAAGAATTAAAGCATTTAGAAGAAAATTTTTATACAGTGCCATATAAAACATATAAAGAAGAACCAAAAAATATAAAAATGTTTTTAGCAAATAACCAATATACAGAGATAGAACATGTTGCATCAGAAATAGTAAAATTAGTTAGAAATGAAAATTATAGATATAAAGATATATCTGTTATAACTAAAAATTTAAACTTATATTCTAGTTTAATAAAAGTTATTTTTGCGAACTATAATATTCCAGTTTTTATAGACGAAAAAAAGGAATTAAGTGAAAACATTTTAGTAAAATTTTTAATAGCTGTATTAGAGATTTGTAATAAAAATTGGTCATATGAAGCGGTATTTAATTATTTAAAAACGGGTTTTGTAAATATAGACAAAGAGGAGATATTTAAATTAGAAAATTACTGTATAAGATGGGGTATAAAAGGTAATAAGTGGTATAAAGAAGATTGGAATTATGTAGGAAAAGATGAATATACAGAAGAGGAACTAGCAAGATTAAATGAACTTAGAAAAATGATTGTTACACCAATTAGAAGATTGCAAGAAAAAGCTAGGAAAGATAACAGCTTTACAAATCTAACCAAAATCTTATACGAATTTCTAGAAGAGATGAAGATAGAAGAAGTTGTAACTTCCAAAATAGAAAAACTAGAAGAAAAAGGCTTTATTGAGATTGCAAATGAATATGAAAGTAGTTTCAAGGTACTTATAGAATTATTTGATGAAATTGTACTAGTCTTTGGAGAAGAAAAAACTAATTTTGATAAATATATGAGTATATTAAAAATCGGTTTAAAAAATACAGGACTTGGAAAGATTCCAGCAACACAGGATCAAGTTATTGTTGGAGATGTAAGTAGATCTAGAAGTCACAAAGTTAGAGCAGTATTTATAATAGGAATAAATGATGGTGAATTTCCAAGTATCTATAAAGACGAAGGATTCTTTAATGACAAAGATAGAGAATATTTAAAGGCACAGGGTTTTGATTTAGCAAATGGAAGTTTAGAAAATTTATATGAAGAAAACTTTAATATATATAAAGCATTTACAATTGCAGAAGAAAAACTATTTTTATCATATGCTTCATCAGACAATGAAGGAAGAACATTAAGACCTTCTATATTAATTACTAAATTAAAGAAAATCTATCCAAAGTTAAAAGAAACAAGTGACATAATTACTCAAGAAAAAGAAATTATTACTACAAACAATACATTTGATAATTTAATAGAAAAATTAAATGCATATCAAGAAGGAGAAGAGATAGAGGATATTTGGTTTGATGTTTTAAAATACTACGAAAATAATCCGCTATGGAAAGGTAGATTACAAAAAAGCTTAGAAGGAATAAAATATACAAATGTTCCAGAAAAGATTAAAACAGAATTTATAAAAAAATTATACGGAGAAACTTTACATACAACAATTTCGAGATTAGAAAGGTATAGAAGTTGTCCATTTTCATTCTACCTAGAATATGGACTAAAATTAAAAGAAAAGAAATCATTAAAATTACAACCAATAGATACAGGATCTTTCATGCACGAGGTTATAGATGAATTCTTTGAGGAAGTTTTTACTAAAAAAATAAGTATAAAAGACCTTGATAAAGCAGAAATAGAAAAAATAGTAAAACAAATAATTGAAGAAAAGTTAAATTTAAAAGCTAATTATATTTTTAAAAGTATTCCCAAATTTATGGTACTTACAAATAGGTTATGCAGGCTTGTAACTCTTTCTATAGTATATATTGTTCAAGGACTACAAACTACTGATTTTGAGGTAGTAGGAAATGAGATAGAATTTAAAAATGGAAAAGAATATAAGCCAATAGAAATTACTACAGAAGATGGAAGAAAAGTAGAAATAACAGGTAAGATAGATAGGATTGATTTAGCAAAAGATGAAACTGGAAAATATATACGAATAATAGATTATAAATCATCAGCAAAAGATATAAACTTAAATGAAGTATTGGCTGGTTTACAATTGCAATTAATTACGTATTTAGACGCAGTATGCGAGGAAAAAGATGTAATACCAGCAGGAGTATTATATTTTGGCTTAACAGAGCCTAAGTTAGACAAAGTAAAGAATGCTAAAAACATAACAGATGAAGAGGTAGAGCAAAAAATAAGAGAACACTTTAGAATGAATGGGCTAGTATTAGCAGAGATGAATGTAATTAATATGATGGACAATAACTTAAAAGATGGTGAGAAGTCTACAACCATTCCAGTTAAACTAAAGAAAGACGGAAGTATGGATAAAACATCTAAAGTGGTATCAAGAAAGGAATTCGAAATACTACAAAAATATGTAAAGAAAACTTTAGGAGATATTTCTAAAGAGATTTTAGATGGAAATATAGACATAAAGCCATACTATAATGTTAAAAATAAAAGAAAACCATGCGAATATTGTGTATATGGCTCAATATGTAATTTTAAAAAAGGATTTTACGGAAATGACTATAATTATATAGACAGCTTAGAAAAAGAGTATATACTAGAATGCATGAAACATGAACTTTAAAGACAGAGATAAAAGTTAATAGGTATATATAAATAATGTTCAAAGCAGAATCTATAATATAGAAAGGAGAGACTAATGGATTTAAATAATGAAAATATATTGCATGTCAAAAAAGGCGATGTTGAATATTTACAGTTTAAAGAATTACTAAAATATTCAGATAAATTGCAGCATGCATATTCGTTAAAACCATTGCAATTTAGTGATAAGAACGACCAAGCTTCAGCAAATTATGAAAAAATATGTAAAACGCTGGAGATAGATTCTAACAAAATAATTAAGTCAGCACAAAAACATACAGATGTTGTTAAAGATATAAAAGAATATACAGATGAAAAATTTGAATTTGTAGATGGATTTATAACAAATAAGAAAAATATACCATTAGTTACAAAATATGCAGATTGCACACCTATAATTTTATATGATAAAATGAAAAATGTGATAGGAAATGTACACTCAGGTTGGAGAGGAACTTTGCAAAGAATAAGTGCTAAAGCAGTTAAATTGATGATTGAGAAATATAATTGTAATCTAGCAGACATAGTAGTGTGTGTAGGTCCATGCATAAAACAATGTCATTTCCAAGTAGAAGAGGATTTTATAGATAAATTCAAGCAAGAATTTGGAAATATAGATAAATATTATAAAATAGGAGAAGTCATAGAAGGAAAACAAAAATACTATTTTGATACAACAAATTTAATAATTGATTATTTAACCGAAATAGGAATAAAGAGAGAGAATATATTTGATAGCAATATTTGTAGTGTTTGCAATGTTGCTAATATGTCTTCATACAGGGCAGAAAAAGAAAAGGCAGATAGGAATATGAATATAGTAATGCTTAAATAGTGATTGAATAGGGATTTTTTGGGGACGTTCCTTAAATCCCGATTTGACTATAAAATAAGATGAATTTTAGGCATGGGAGTAAAAAGTTATTTAACATAAAATTTGAACTTTAATCTCCGTCCCTAAAGTTCAGAAGGGAGAAAAACACATGATACCAGCTAGGTTACAAAAAGGTGATACATTAGGAATAATTGCGCCTTCAGATAGTGTAACACAGAAAAATTTAGAAGAGTTTAATAATTCCATTTTATTGATGGAAGGTTCAGGCTATAAATTAAAAATAGGAAAAAACGTATTTTCAAATTCAACAGGTTATGGGGCAACAGCAGAGCAAAAAGCGGAAGATTTAAATAGAATGTTTGCAGATGATGAAGTGAAAATGGTTTGGTGTGCAAAAGGTGGATTTAATTCTAATTCTATTTTTGATTTAATTGATTATGAATTAATTAAAAAGAATCCAAAAATTTTATGTGGATATAGTGACACTACAGCAATAGCAAATATGATATATGAAAAAACAGCCTTAGTTACATTTTCTGGTCAAACTTTTAAAGGACTTTCAGCTTGCGAAACAGAATATTGTTATAAAGAAATTATAAAGAGATTTCAAGATGGAAGTTTAGAATTAGGAACAAAAGATGATGAGTATAGAGTAATTAATCCAGGTCAAGCAGAAGGAATTATGATTGGTGGAAATTTAAGCATTATGTCTAATCTAATAACAGGGAAATATAATGTAGATGTTACCGATAAAATTTTATTTTTAGAAGAATTTTGGTTAGAATCTCCACCTGAAGCAGTAAGTTCATATTTTTATAGGATGAAACAAAATGATGTATTTAGCAAAATTAAAGGAATATGGCTTGGTGGATATGAACATGAATCTGGAATAACACTTGCACAAGTTTTAAAAGATACAATAGGAAATGAATATGATTTCCCAATAATTCAATCAGATAATTTTGGACATATAGATCCAAAAACAGTTATACCAATTGGTGTTAAAGTAAGAATAGATACAGATGATGAAGTAAAAATAAGATTATTAGAAGAATGTGTAAAATAGCATAAAGAGGTGTAAGAATTGTACGACAATTGGGATGATTTAGAAAAATCAATAATAGGCTGTAAAAAATGCAAATTATGTACTAATAGAACTAATATAGTATTTGCAGATGGAAATAAAAATGCAAATGTAATGCTTATAGGAGAAGGCCCTGGAGCAGATGAAGATAGACAAGGTGTACCTTTTGTAGGTAAGGCAGGCCAATTAATGAATAAAGCCTTTGAAGGCTTAGGAATAGACAGAAAAAAATTATATATAGCAAATATAGTAAAATGTAGGCCACCAAATAATAGAGTTCCTGAAGAGGATGAAGCAAAAGCATGCTTGGACTATTTAAGAAATCAAGTAATATTAGTAAAACCACAAATAATAGTGCTTATGGGAAGTACTGCACTTCAAAATATATTAGGAAAAGAATATAAAATAACAGCAAGTAGAGGACATTGGATAGAAAAGAAAGGAATAATGTATATGCCAACATGGCACCCAGCAGCACTTTTAAGAGATGAAAACAAAAAGATAGACTTTTGGCGTGATTTCAAAAAAGTAATTGCAATGTGTGAAGAACTAAAAATAGGAATTTAGGAATAGGAGGGATTTAGGGACGTTCCTAAAATCCCTATAATAGATTAATGTTTTCATGAAAATATATGAGGCAAAACAAATATTGGAGGCTAAAATGGAAAAATATTTTAAAGATATGGACTATGAAAAAATAAGTGAAGAAGAAGCTTTTTATGGAAGAAGAGTAAAAGTAAAAATAGAAAAATATTATAATAAAAGAGATAATAAAGAAGTATATCGTGAACACATAAAAGCAGGAAATGGTGCTGTTATAATGCCTTTTTTAGATGATAATACATTAATAATGATAGAAGAAATAAGAACACCAATCGGAAAAAGTATATTGGCATTTCCTGCTGGACTAATAGAAAAGGGAGAAGATCCAGCAACAGCAGCCAAAAGAGAATTAGAAGAAGAAACTGGATACAGAGCAGGAGAAATTGAACAAATAATATATGAATATCCAGCAGTAGGATATTCTGATGAAAAAGTATATATTTTTAAAGCAAAAAATTTAACAAAAACACAAAGACATTTAGATCCTACAGAAGATATTAAAGTACATAAAATATCTGTAGATGAACTAAAAGAATTATATAGAAATGGAGAAATACATTCTTCAGCAGAACTTATAGCGATATTAAGTTATTTTTCGAAAATATAATTTGGAAAGAGAATATATTAAAATACAAAATAGGGATTTAAAGAACGTCCCCAAATCCCGAGGAAGGACCAAAGCCCAAGAAAGGCTTGAACCCCGAGAAAGGACAAAGAATCCCGATAGGAGGAAAAAGTGGAAAATATAATAGATGAAGCAAATAGATGTTTAAATTGTAAAGTTAAACCATGTCAAAAAGCATGCCCATTAGGAAATGATATTCCAAGTTTTATAAAGCAAGTAAAAGAAAATAATTTAGAAGAAGCTTTTAAAATTTTAACTAAAACTACAGTTTTAGGTGCAATATGTGGAAGAGTGTGTCCTCATTTTAAACAATGTATGGGTAGCTGTGTAAGAGGAATTAAGTCTGAGCCAATTAATATTGGAAATTTAGAAACTTATGTTTTTGATAATGCTTTACAAGAAAACTATAAAATAGAAACAACTAATAAACTAGAAGGAAAGAAAGTTGCAGTAATTGGTGGAGGTCCTTCTGGACTTACATGTGCAGCATTTTTAAGTATAAATGGTGCTAAAGTTACAATTTATGAAAAACAACCAAAACTTGGCGGAATTACAAGATATGGTATTCCAGATTTTAGACTACCAAGAGAAGTTATAGATAAAACAGTAGAAAAAATATTAAGTCTAGGAATAGAAGCAAAATGTAATCAAACTTTAGGAAAAGATTATGAATTAGCAGATATAGAAAAGCAATATGATGCTGTATATTTAAGTTTTGGAGCAAATGTATCATCAAAAATGAATATACCAGGTGAAGATTTAGATGGCGTATATGGAGGAAATGAATTATTAGAAACAGGAATTCATCCAGATTATACAGGTAAATCTGTTGCTGTAAGTGGTGGTGGAAATGTAGCAATGGATGCTGCAAGGACTATAAAAAGATTAGGTGCTAAAAATGTATATGTAATATATAGAAGAGCAAGAGAACAAATGCCAGCAGAAGATTACGAAGTAGAAGAAGCAATGAAAGAAGGAGTAGAATTTTTATTCCAAAATAATATTGTTAAAATAATAGGAAATGAAAAAGTAGAAAAATTAGAATGTATCAAAACAGAGCTTGTACAAAAAGAAGGAGAAAAAAGATTAGTTCCTGTAAATATAGAAGGTTCTAACTATACATTAGATATGGATTATATTGTAATGGCTGTTGGTTCTAAAGCAAATAAGGAAGTTGTAGAAAAAACAGGATTAGAAACAACTGAGTATGGAAATATAAAAGTAGATGAAAAATATATGACATCTAGAAAAGGAGTTTTTGCTGGAGGAGATTTAATAGGAACTAAAGCAACTGTTGCTTGGGCTGCACGTTCTGGAAGAAATGCATCAGAGGAAATAGAAAAATATTTATTAGGAGAAGAATAATGGAAATTAGAAGACTAAGAAAAGAGGATATTCCAGAACTATTAAGTTTAAGAATAGAACAACAAAAAGAATATCACGAATGTTTAAATGAAGAAGAAAAACACATAATAGAATATACTAAGGACTACATAAATGAAAATTTAGATAAAGATTTGTTTATGTTTGGAGTTTTTGAAAATAATGAAATGGTTGCAATATGTGGATATAATGTGTGGAATGGTTTTCCATCACTTACTAATCATTCTGGAAAAATTGCATATCTATGTAGTGCCTATACAAAGCAAGAGTATAGAGGACAGGGGATTATGAAAGAACTATTAGATAAAAGTATTAATGCAATAAAAGAAGAAGGAATAACTAGAATAAAACTTAATTCAAGTAAAGAAAATGCTGTTAGAATTTATTCAAGGCTTGGATTTATAAAAGATGAAACAGCAATGATTTTAGATTTATAGATTAATAAGTAGTAAAAAACATAGAACATTGAAAGAATGCTGAAAATATGTTATAGTAGTAACAATATTTGTGGATACAGCAAATCTAAAAAAATGTATCAAGTAACAAACTAATAGTTAATTAACTATAGGAGGAAGAAAACATGGGAAACAATGAAGTAACATGTAGTAGGTGTTTTAATGAATGTAATCAAGAACTTATTTGCTACAAAATGCAAAAAGCAGGTTTGCGGCATGCTGCTACAAAATTAAAAAGCGCCGGTAATGATGAGGCAAAGATATTGTTAGTAGCAGTATCCAACTCTTTACAAGAGTATCCGTGTACTCCTTGTAAAGTATTAAGAGCAAGAGTAGATTGGGCATATGATAAAGTAGTGGAAGCAGGCGGATGCTTTTATTCTAGAGGAGCAAATGAAGTAGTTAATATGATTGCAGAAGAAATAGAAGCACTTATAAATTAATTTATATTTAATAAAGCAAAGTAGATACACCTTTTTTGTAAAGAAAGGCGTATCTATTTTGCTTGTTATTGAGATGGTTATAGTTCACTACTAATAAAACATAAACTTAATGAACCAATAAATATATGATATGATTTACAAGATATTTGTAGATACAACCAATAATGTATCAAGTAGAAACTAAAAGTTAAATTTAACTTAATAGGAGGAAAGAAAATGTTAAGAATTACTAGGTGCAAAACAATAAATAAAGACAAGGCTTACCGTAAGGTAGAAAAAAAGGTACTGCGGAATGAAGTAAAACAATTAAAAAAGACGATGAAACATTCGGTATCATTTTATTATACACCGATTAGTATAGAAGTATTTGAGGCGGAACAAAGGAAAAAAACACAGATACATATACTAAAAATGATATTAAACACATTAGAGACATATAATTGTGAGGCATCAGAGAAACTTAGCAAAAATATTCTTTGGACTTCAGCTCAAATAACTAGTAGTATTTCTGAAGCCGAGAAAAATAAAATTTTGAAAATATTGATAAAAGAGATTCAGGTCTTTATAAAAATTATCTGAATACTTAAAAAAGTATTTAACAAACAAATGGGCTTTCTTAAGTGAAAAGCCCATTTGTTTGTTTTAATATATATATTTGAATTTTATGTTGACATAATTATGAAAAGTGATATAATAAGAAACGTAACACGAAGTAGATTCAGCCGAAAGGCAGAAAGGCACAACCATGAAAATTATGGTAAAAAAAGCATCAGAGGGAGCAAAGGAGTATCTTCAGGATTTAGCTGCAAGCGAAGGTGTAGCTTATTACGAAGACGGAGAAAGTGCATGGATTACAGGAGAAGATGAACATCTTCTGGAAACTCTGGTGGAAGAGGTTAAAGAAGACCTCATAGTCGGAGAAGATTACGACGACATTTATTTAGATTAAGGTCTAAACAGAGGAGCAACTCGCACGAGTTGCTTTTCTGTTTTTTATATACATGTACTTAAATATGTTTACTTTTTCCATTTTTTGATATATAATGCTTGCAAACGCAAAGAATGAAGGGATGAAGTTTATGTACAATTTTAAAGAGGTAGAGAAAAAATGGCAAGATAAATGGTATGCAGAAGGTACCTTTAATGCAAAAGATGATTATTCAAAGAAAAAATGGTATGGTTTAATAGAATTTCCATATCCATCAGGACAAGGTTTACATGTTGGACATCCAAGAAGTTATACAGCACTTGATATAATAGCAAGAAAAAGAAGAATGCAAGGATATAATGTATTATTCCCAATTGGTTTTGATGCATTTGGTCTTCCAGCAGAAAACTATGCAATAAAAAATCATGTTCATCCTAAAATAACAACAGAAAAGAATATAAATCATTTTAGAGAACAATTAAAATCTATTGGTTTTTCTTTTGACTGGTCAAGAGAAGTAAACACAACAGATCCTAATTACTATAAATGGACTCAATGGATTTTTATTCAATTATACAAACATGGACTAGCTTATAAAGCAACTATGCCAATCAATTTTTGTACAGGTTGTAAAGTAGGTTTAGCAAATGAGGAAGTTGTAAATGGTGTTTGTGAAAGATGTGGAAGTCCAGTTGTTCAAAAAGAAAAGAGTCAATGGATGCTAAGAATTACAAAATATGCACAAAGACTAATAGATGATTTAGATGATGTAAATTTCTTAGATAAAATTAAAGCACAACAAATTAACTGGATAGGAAGAAGTGAAGGAGCAGAAGTTAACTTTAAAATAAGTGGAACAGATGATAATCTTCTTATTTACACAACTAGACCTGATACAATATTTGGTGCAACATATATGGTTATAGCTCCAGAACATAAATTAATAGAAAAATATAAAGATAGAATTACAAATCTTGATGAAGTAGAAGAATATAAGAGAAAAGCAGCTTTAAAATCTGATTTTGAAAGAGCAGAATTAAATAAAGAAAAAACAGGTGTAGAGATAAAAGGAATAAAAGCTGTAAATCCATTAACAAATGAAGAAATACCAATTTGGATTTCTGACTATGTATTAATAACATATGGAACAGGTGCTATTATGGCTGTTCCAGCACATGATACAAGAGATTTTGAATTTGCTAAAAAGTTTAATTTACCAATTAAACAAGTTATAAAAGATAAAAATGCAACAAGCGAATCTAAAGAGTTAGAAGAGGCTTTTACAGATGTTAACAATGGAATTGCAATAAATTCAGATTTCTTAAATGGATTAGAATCTAAAGATGCTATAAACAAAGCAATAGAATATATAGAAGAACACAAATTAGGAGAAAGAAAAGTAAATTACAAACTTCGTGATTGGGTATTTTCTAGACAACGTTATTGGGGAGAACCAATACCAATGGTATATTGCGAAAAATGTGGTTGGGTTCCAATTCCAGAAGAAGAATTACCATTAAAATTACCAGATGTTGAAGATTATGAACCAGGAGAAAATGGAGAATCTCCACTTGCAAAACATGAAGAATGGATTAACACTACATGTCCACATTGTGGTGGAAAAGCAAGAAGAGAAACAGATACAATGCCACAATGGGCTGGTTCATCTTGGTATTATTTAAGATATATGGATCCTCATAATGATAAAGCATTAGCTTCAAAAGAAGCATTAGAATATTGGTCACCAGTAGATTGGTATAATGGTGGAATGGAACATACAACATTACACTTATTATATTCAAGATTTTGGCATAAATTCTTATATGATATTGGTGTAGTGCCAACAAAAGAACCATATGCAAAACGTACATCTCATGGAATGATACTAGGAAGCAATGGCGAAAAAATGTCTAAATCAAAAGGAAATGTAATAAATCCAGACGAAATAGTAGATGAATTTGGGGCAGACGCATTCAGAGTTTATGAAATGTTTATGGGACCTTTTGATCAAACAGCACCATGGTCTATGGAAAGTATTAGAGGATGTATGAAGTTCTTAGATAGAGTATGGAATATGCAAGAATTCTTGGTAGATGGAGATGAATATTCAGAAAAATTCGAGAAGATGATGCATAAAGCAATAAAGAAAGTTTCATCAGATATAGAAGAAATGAAATTTAATACATCTGTTGCTACATTTATGACAATGGTAAATGAATTCTATAAAGAAAAACAAATTAATAAAGCTGAATTTGCAACATTTTTACAATTATTAAATCCATTTGCGCCACATATGACAGAAGAATTATATCAAAAAATAGGTGGTAAAGAAGAGCTAGCATATAAAGCTTGGCCAACATATGATGAAGCTAAAACTATAGAAGATGAAATAGAAATTCCTGTACAAATAAAAGGAAAAGTTAGAGCTACAATTACTATTAAAAAAGACGAAGATGAAGAGATAGTAAAACAAAAAGCTAAAGAAACAATCGCAAGTCAAATAGAAGGAAAGAAAATAATAAAAGAAATATATGTTAAAAATAAAATTTATAATATAGTAATTGGTTAAAGAAGAACATTACAGTTATGTTTTGTAACATGGCTGTAATGTTTTTTTAATAATAATGTTATAGAACTTTTTGACTAATGTAGTATAATATAATTATCTATAGGTATACCAAGGAGAATAGATATGGGGATCGAATCAAATTTAAGAAAAGAAGGAATCAAAGTTACAGAAGAACTTGATAAAATAAAAGTTAATACTATTGCAAAGAATGTTGCTCAAAAGATTGTAGCTGCATTCCCTGAACTTGACTTTAAATTAGGGGAAGTATTTATAAAACTTTCTCAATTAAAGATGTACTATGCAGAAGTGCCAAAAGGCTTTTCAGAAGCTAATTACTTTTACAAAAACACTTCAATTTATTTTAACCAAGAAGTCCCTATAGATAAAATTGAAAATTATGCTATTCATGAATGCATTCATTATCTACAAGAAAGAAAAGATAAAACAGGTTTTCTATTAAGACTAGGGTTATGTGATTTAACACAATATAAAGTTCATGGATTAGCGTTAAATGAAGCAGCAGTACAATATGCAACTGCTAAGGCAACAAAAGAGCCAAAAGATAATGTAAAATATTATGGAATTTCTTTTGATACGATTAGTCCTACTTGCTATCCATTAATATGCAATTTAATTGCACAAATGGCATATGTAACAGGAGAAGATGTACTTTTTGATAGTACTTTTAATAGTAATAATAATTTTAAAGAAGCTTTTATAGAAAAAACTTCAGAAGATACATTTTATACATTAGAAAAGAATTTTGATAAGATATTAAAACTTGAAGAAGATTTATTAAAATTAAATAATAAAATGGAACTTGCAGATAATTTGAATTCTGGACTTAATAAAAAAAGACTTAAAATAAAGAATAATATTCAAAGTACATTTATGGAATCACAAAATTTAATAATTACTTCGTATTTTGATACAGCTTTTGAAAGAATTACAAATCTAGAAGAAGTGGAGAATTATAGAAGATCATTATATAATTACAAAGATTTAGTTGGATATGTTGATGGAATTGACACATTTAATGAGTATTACATTAAAACTATGAATAAATTAGAAAGTAAATATAATGAACTAGAGAAAGGAATTATAGCAGAAAGTGATGAACAAGAAATAATAGGATTGCCAGCTGAAAGAAAAAATAAATTCCAAGTGATATGGCAAACTATAAAGAAGTTCTTATTTAGATCAGGTGAAGAGTATAAAAAAGAAGAAAATAAGTTATAAAATAGAGGAAGTAATTCCTCTATTTTTTACTTAAAACATAAAAATAAGAAAATTTAAGTTATTTTGTTGACAATAATAAAAAAACATGCTATTATATATAAGCGATTAAAGAAGAAGGTAACCACTTCCACCTTGTCTAGAATGATAGAAAGGTAAATAATTAAATATAAATATGTATATTATAATTATTTAAGTGGGTTAACTTGCGTCTTTAAGTTAATTCATTTTTTTATTGTCTAAAATAAAATTAGACGAAAATACATGGAGGTGTTTTAGAATAAAACAGGATTTACCTATTAACGAAAAAATTAGAGCCAAAGAAGTCAATCTAATAGACGAAAATGGTGAAAAATTAGGAGTAATGTCACTTAACGAAGCACTTAATATAGCTTCAGAGAAAAATTTGGATGTAGCTTTAGTTTCTCCAAATACAGTACCACCTGTTTGCAAAATTATGAATTATGGTAAATATAAATTCGAGCAAGCAAAAAGGGAAAAAGAAGCTAAAAAGAAACAAAAAGTATTCGAGTTAAAAGAAATTAGAGTAACACCTAATATTGAAGAACATGATTTTGGCTTTAAATCTAAAAATGCAAGAAAATTCTTAGAAGATGGAGCAAAAGTAAAAATAACAGTTAGATTTAGAGGAAGAGAAGTTAATAATGTTAAATTAGGAGAAGCAGTTATCAACAAGTTTATAGAAGAATTAAGTGATATAGCATCTCCAGAAAAGAAACCTTTATTAGAAGGTAGAAATATGTTTGTAATTTTATCAAAAAAAGCATAAATAGAAAGGAGCAATTAAAATGCCAAAATTAAAAACAAATAAAGCTGCAAGCAAAAGATATGGTTTTACAGCAAAAGGAAAAGTAAAAAGAACATCTGCAAACGCAAGACACAGATTATCTACAAAAACAAGTAGACAAAAAATGTCTAGAAAACAAAATTCTTATGCAGACAAAACATGTGTTGAAGGAATCAAAAAATTATTACCTTATGGTTAATAAAAAGAACGAAGAATGAGGAGGAATAGAAAATGGCAAGAGTAAAAACAGCAAGAATTACTCGTAAAAAACATAAAAAAGTATTAAAACAAGCAAAAGGATATTTTGGTGCAAAAAGATACAGATTTAGAATGGCTAAACAAGCTGTTATGAAATCTGGAATGTATGCATATATAGCTAGAAAAGATAAAAAGAGTAATTTTAGAAAATTATGGATAGCAAGAATAAATGCAGCTGCAAGAATGAATGGAATTTCTTATAGCAAATTAATAGCTGGATTAAAGAAAGCTAATGTAACAATTAATAGAAAAATGTTAGCAGATATTGCTATAACAGATCCAAAAGCATTCACAGAAATCGCTGAAATCGCAAAAAAAGCATAGTAAAATAAAATTCTAAGATACTAGTTTGTTAAAAACTAGTATTTTTGTGCATAAAAATACATATTATATAGTAGAAAGGGGGGAATATTTTTATGGCAGAAGATCAAAAAATTTTGTCAATTATAGATTATATAAATCAAAATAATATATGTAATAAATACTTAGATAAATTAAAAAATATAATTGGCAATAACAATGTAGAAATATTATCTAGGGTTAAAGAAAAGCAATCAGCACTAGATAAAATGAAAGTTAGACATTTTGTTTCTGCAAATCAAATAAGTGATTTTATTGGATATATGATAATTACAGATACAGTTGAAGATGTATATAAAATTAAAAATAGAATAGAAAATGACTTAGGAAATTGTCTAGAGGAAGACTATATAAAAAATCCTAAAAATGGATATAAGAGTATACACTTAAATTATTTAGTTGAAAAAAATATTCCTCTAGAGATACAGATAAAAACAAAGCAAATGAAAACTGCACAAGACATAGTACATGATAAAATATATAAAAATTTTAGTTTGTCAGAAGACTTAAGGAATGTGCTTAGCAATTTAGTATTTTTAAAAGTTTTAAAGCAATAAAGAAGTAATCTTTATTGCTTTTTCATTTTTGGTTTTGCAATCAATGATGCTATATAACCAAAGAATATTGCAGCAGCGATACCACCTGCTGCATTTTTTATACCTCCAGTAAATGCACCTAAAAGACCTGCTGATTTTACTCCTTCAATAGCACCTTTTGCTAAATTATATCCGAATCCAGTAAGAGGAACTGTTGCTCCAGCACCTGCAAAATCAACTAAATATTTATATAGGCCAAGCCCACCTAATATAACACCAGCAGTAACAAATGTAACTAGTATTCTAGCAGAAGCTAATTTGGTTTTATCAATTAAAATTTGACCTATTACACATATAAGCCCACCTACGACAAAAGCCTTTAAAAGTGTAGACCATTCAAAAACACTTGACCAATCAATATTACTCATGAAATCTCCTCCCAGGGATTTGGGGACGTTCCTTTTTTTCCGAATAAGGATTTCAAAGAACGTCCCTAAATCCCGATTAATCTTATATTAGTATTTTGTGCATGAAATAATAATTTTATACAATTTTACAATATTGAATGTCAAAAAAAGTTATGATAAAATTATTAAAAAATTGATTTTTAAAGGATGCAAAAGATGATTGAAAGTGAAGTTTTTAAGAGGTATCAATTACCAATAGAAGAGTTACGACCAAAAATAATTGATACAATAGTAGAAGTTTATGGAGAAAGACATAGAGCTCAAATAGAAGATAGATTAAATAATTTATATATAAATTCATATGTTACAGCTAATGATGTTCAAAATGACTATAATACGAAAAAAAACCATTTTGTATCAATGCTATCAGTACAATTTTTACGAAATATAGGAATGGACATTTCAAAAGAAACCGAAGATGAAGTGTATAAAAGAGGAACTTTTGCTTTGCAAGAGGAAGATAAAGCAGTTTTAAAACAATATTTCGGAACTTCTAATTTTACTGATTATGGAAAAATTCTCTCTTTTAATGATGAATTAATAAATTCAGAAAACGACTATGCAAACAGAATGCATAAAGCTAATAGATGTGAAATTTTAAAAGCTATGGGATTAGAAATTTCGCCAGAAAATTATGATGAAGTTATACAAACTAAGCAAGGTCAAGAATGTTTAAAAAGAGTAATGGATATATACAAAGTAGCTGCTGAGTGTAAGAATGAGTTTGACCAATTTAAGGAAGATAATAAAGATTACATAGAATATTTAGAAAAAGTAAAAAAATATGAACAAGAATTAAAATTTAAATATATGAAGAAATATGCATCTCGAATTGTACCTCATTGTGATAAAGAACTTGGAGCTAAAATAGAAGAAGTATTAGCAAAAAATTATACTGCAGATTATAGATTTACACAAGAAGTAGATAAAGATGGACTATATATTGCAAGGTATGGAGAACCTCTAATTTTTGCTTTTTCAAAAGATGCAGAAGAAAAATTAGCTAAAGATAATTTTGAATCTGTGAGAGTAAAATCTGATAGAGTAAAGTACTTTAAAGCTAAAGGATTAGATTTAGGTAATAATTATGTGGATTATGAAAATAGTGAGGAAGCAAAAAAATTATTGCCTGACAAAGAGCTAGTAGAAACATTATATACAATAAAAGAAGAATGTGACAAAGAAATGGACATTGAGTTCTTTCTAAATACAGGAAATTACGAGGCTTGTAAAAAGAATATATTAGCACAAGGTATAAAAATACAGGATAATTTTAGCAAAGAATTTGTCGAAAAGGGTGTACCATGTATAGTTCCAAATGTTAGAGAAGATGCTGATGGAAACTATAGTTTATTTAATATAGTTCATTTGCCACTAGTAAAAATTTTACGAGAGTATAAAGATGTGCAGATAATACACGAATTATTACATACTGTAGAATCAAGCATGAAACAACTTTCGAAAGATGAAATATATTTTAAATTTGGTTTTGATGAAGCAGTAGAACCAATATGTCACAATGAAGAAGAACTTATTGTAGACGATAGGCAAGGCGATCCAAATGAGCCAAAAAGAAATTATGAATTTTTTTCTGAAAATTTACATCAAGAATTAGCAATAGAAGTTACTAAAAGGTTACATGAAAAAGGAATATATTTGTATGGGGATCCAAAACTGGCTAAAGAAACTGGATCAACTACATACGAGCATTATAATGTTGTAACTAAAGATTTTCAAAAAGAATACAGAGAAGAAATGATTGATGGAATGATGTCACCTACCAGAGATGGAATAACAGAAACTGTTGGAAAAGAAAATTTTGAGAGGTTAAATTCAACTGTAAACGAATATGCTGAATTACCATATTATAAAATGATGGATGACATTTTGGCTAAAAGAGATACAGACTTAATAAGAAAAAGGGTAGAACTTGCTAATAGAGGAGCAAAGATAGTAAAAGATATGAAGGAATATGAACAAACTAGAGAAGGATATAGTATATCTGTCCAAAAAATAGGCAAGGCAACAATACATAGGTCTCTACAAAATAAAAGAGATGCAATGCAAGCACTTACAAAAGATAAGACTAAAGTTTTGGAAGGAGAACAATCAAGAAATGAACAATAATTATTCTAAAGCATATGTAGAAGTATTAGAAATTTTAAAATATATTCCAAAAGAAGATTTAGAAAAAGTTCCAAAAGATATAATGTATACTTTGGGAAAATGTGCTGATAAAGAGTATATCTTTAAAATTAATAAAAGTGTTCCTTTTAAAGAACAGGATTTAATGGAAGAGACAAAAGATATACTTGCTAATTTTTTTAGAGATTATTGGGCGACTGACTTTCAAAGAGAACAGATTTTAATAAAAGAAAAACAAGATGAGTATGAATTAGAAAAGAATAAGATAAAAATTAACTATGATGAAGTATTTAAGAATAAAAAGATAGAGGAAAAAACAAAAACAGAAATAGCAGTAATACCAGAAAAGAAATGGTATGCGAAGTTTTTGGATTATATGAAGAAAATATTTAAATTCAAAAGGGATTGAGGGATGTTCCCAGGGATTTGGGGACGTTCCTCAAATCCCTTTTTCTATATTTCTATGCTAACTGCGTGTGCAATTCCAGGAATACTTTCACCTTGTTGAGTAGAGGTTGAATTCATTAATGCTCCAGTTGCGATTAATAATATTTTTTTATACTTTTTAGTTTGAAGCATATTAAATAAATAGCCAGAGAATACTGTACCACAACAAGCACAACCACTTCCACCAGCATGTGTGTCTTGGGTTGCTTTATCAAAAATTAGAACTCCACAATCATTATAGTTAGATTTTATATTGAATCCTTTAGTTTGTGCAAGTTCAATTAAGATTTCTTTTCCAACATGTCCAAGGTCACCGGTTATTATTGCATCATAATAACTTGGATTTCGACCAGTATCACTAAAATGTGTAATTAAAGTATCTAAAGCAGCAGGCGCCATTGCAGCTCCCATATTATTACCATCTTTAATTCCCATATCTATAATTCTACCAGGAGTAAAATGTGTTACAAAAGGGCCTGTTCCAACAGAAGATAGAATTGCAGCACCAGAACCAGTAACAGTCCATTGTGAAGATTGTGGTCTCTGGTTTCCAAGTTCCAATGGAAATCTAAATTGTTTTTCTGCACTACAGAAGTGGCTAGAAGCAGCACAAATAACATTATCAGCAGCACCGCCATCAATAAATACAGAACCTAAGCCTAAGCCTTCAACAAAAGTAGAGCATGCACCAAATATGCCTATAAATGGTATATTTGAATCTCGTAAACCAAAACTAGAAGAAATACATTGATTTAATAAATCACCAGCAAAACAGTAATCTATACTGGATATTGGAAGATTAGATTTTTTTACTGCTGAATAGACTGTTTCTTTCAATATTTTACTTTCAGCTTTTTCCCAAGTTTTTTCACCCCAAAACTCGTCTTCTAAGCATTTATCAAAATACTTAGCAAGAGGCCCCTCTGCTTCTTTTGGACCAACAATACTTGCTGTATCTAAAATAGTAGGAGGCTTAGTAAATTTAATAGTTTGTTTTCCTAATTTCTCCAAAAAATCATCTCCTTATGCTAAAGTAATACCTTGAGTATTAAAAATTAGATATACAATACCAACAATAATAGAAGTACAAATACCAAAAACTAATACAGGTCCAGCAATAGTAAACATTTTACTACCAACACCCATAACATAACCTTCAGATTTGAATTCTATTGAAGGTGCAACAATAGAGTTAGCAAAACCAGTAATAGGAACTAAAGAACCTGCACCTGCAAATTTTCCTATTTTATTAAATATATTTAAGCCTGTTAAAAATGCACTAATTGCTATTAAAATGATAGAAACTATAGTCCCAGAAGTTGCTTCATCAAAGCCACGTGCTTTACATATAAGTGAGATAATTTGACCAAAAGTGCAAATTAAACCTCCAACCCAGAATGCATTAAAACAATTCTTTAATATTGGCGAATTAGGGGATTTTTTATCTACATATTCTTGGTATTTTTTTTGTGTTTCGATAGGTTGCATAATTACTCCTTTCTACACATTAGAATGATCTATATAAAATGTAAGTTCTATTTCAGCAAAATATTCAGTAATTTTACCATCTTGAATATTTGCTGTTTGGTCAATTACCTTAACCTCAGATATATAATTTATTGTTTTTGAAGCTTCACTAATAGTTTGTACAATAGCATCTTTCCAAGATATGTTAGAAGAACCTCTAACACGAATGTGTTTTTCTACAGTCATTACAATACCTCCTATAAATAAAATTACTAATATTTTTTCCATTTAATTTAATTTTATACAGATGGATGATATAATATAAAAAAAGGATTTTGGAAGGGATTTGAGGACGTTCCTTTTTCCCTTGTCCGTGATTTGGGGACGTTCCTTAAATCCCGGGCAGGGACGTACTTTAAATCCCGATGAAAGGATTGGAAATGATGAAAATCGATTTTGCACGTAATATTGCGCTAAAAAGTTTATATGAAATAAATATAAAACAAGCATATTCTAATATTGTGCTCGACAAATTTATAAATGAAAATAGAGAAAAATTAAGTAACTTAGATATAAATTTTATATCCGAATTAGTATATGGTGTTGTAACTTGGAAACTAACATTAGAATATATCATTCAAAAATATTCAAAAACAAAAATAAAGAAAATGTCTGACTGGGTAAAAAATATTTTGTATTTAGGGAGTTATCAAATAATATTTCTAGATAAAGTTCCAAAATCTGCAGCTGTAAATGAAAGTGTTAATTTATGTAAAAAATATAATTTTAAATCAGTTGGATTAGTTAATGCTATTTTAAGAAAAATAGAAAAAAGTGATTATGAAGAAATTAGTAATATAACTAATAGTATAACTAGAATAAGTTTAAAATATTCAATGCCAGAATGGATAGTAAAAAAGTTTTGTGATGAATATGGCGAGGAAGAAACAGCAGATATTTGCCAAAACTTAAATTTAAGACCTAATATTTCGGTAAGAATAAATAAATTAAAAGGAAAAGTAGAGCTAGGAGAAAAAGGAATTTTAGAAGATTTTAGAACTATTACTGGTACAAAAAACATCACTAAAACAAAAGAATATATAGAAGGAAATATAACTATTCAAGATGAAGCAGCTGGATTAAGCAGTTTCATTTTAGCACCAAAAGAAGGAGAGATGGTTTTAGATGCATGTAGTGCTCCTGGTGGAAAGACAACTTATTTAGCAGAACTTATGCACAACAAAGGAAAGATTGTCGCTTGGGATATTTACGAAGAAAGACTAAAACAAGTTGATCAAAATGCTAAAAGATTAGGCATCGATATTATACAAACAGAAGTACATGATGCAACTAAATTAAAAGAAGAATATGAAGAAAAATTTGATAAAATTTTACTGGATGTTCCATGTTTAGGTTTAGGAGTAATAAGAAGAAAGCCAGATATAAAATGGAATAGACAAGAAAATGATATAAAAGAAATTTCTGATATTCAATTTAATATACTAAAAACATGTTCTAAATATCTAAAAAATAATGGAGTTTTGGTATATTCTACTTGTAGTATGTTAAAAGAAGAAAATGATGAAATAATAGAAAAATTCATAAAAGAAGAAAACTTCGAAACAGTTAATATAGACGAGCAAATACCAAATGAATTTTCTAAAATAACTACTAATAATATGGTAAAATTTTTACCCAGTCAAAAACATGACGGATTTTTTATAACAATGTTAAAGAAAATATAAGGGGAAATAAAATGAGAAAAAAGTTATTAAAAATATTTATAATTTTAGGTGCAATAATCTTATTATATATAATATGCCAAAAAGAAACATTTGCAGCGAGTGCAATATTAAATAATTTGGAATTTAACGCCAAATTAACAGAACATGGAGATATGACTGTTGTAGAGGATTGGGATATAACTTTAGATGATGCAAGCAATATATATAAAAGCTTTAAAAAAGATATGTCAAAATATTTTGGTGTAGGAGGCTTACAAGTATATGAAATAGTTGATGGAGCCCAAGTACCTCTTAAAGTAGGAAATGAATTTCAAAGTGGATGTTATAAAGTAAGCGAAGATAGTACCAAAACAGTAGTATCTTGGGGAACAGGAACAGCAGGTAAGAAAGTACGTAAAAAATATAGATTAGCATATAATGTAAAAAATATTATAACGAAATATAATGATTGTTCAGAATTATATTGGCAGTTCCTTGGAGAGGACTTTTCTATACCTGCAAAAAAAATTACTGGAACTATATCAATTCAAGGTAATATAGATCATAAGTCACAAATAAAAGCATGGGGTCATATAAATAGTATGACTGGATCAATTAGAATAAAAGATAAAAATACAGTAACATTTAATATTTCACGTTATAGTGCAAATCAATTTTTAGAAGTAAGACTATTATTGCCACCAAATATTGTGCAAAATGAAAATAGATATCAAAATATAGCAATGAAAGACACAATAATAAATGAAGAAAAGAGTTTAGCAAATGATTCGAACAAATATAGATTTTTAAATACAATACTTTTAATTGGAATACTCGCATTATACATATATATAATTATATATGAAGTTAAAAAAATAAAAAAATTGACTCAAAAATTAAAACAGATAAAATTATATAATACAAGATATGAGTACTTTAGAGAGATTCCAAATGAAAATTCTTCACCAGGAAGAGCAGCATTTTTATTAAATTCTAGTTTTCAAGTTGAACATGGTGATTTTAATAAAATTTTTGCAGCAACAATCTTAGACTTAAAATATAAAGGTTATATTGATATAAAAGAAAAGCTTGTAAAAGATAAGATGATTTCTTATATAGAATTATTGGATAATACCAAAAAATATAAAGGAAAACAAAAATATGCACAAACAGAAATAAAAGAATTATCAAAAGATGAAAATATGATATTAGATTATATTATTAGTCTTACCAATGATGATGGTATATTGCCAATACAAGATATAAATGGACATATAAATTACAACGAGGCAAACAAAAGTGAATTTGTAGAGCTAGCAAGTAATGTATACAGCAAAATAGAAGTTATCGAAACATTAAATGGTAATGTAAGAAAGGTAAATAGTGAAAAGAGAAAAAGAATTCGTGGTGAATATTCATGGGATATTAGTGTTAATCTAGGAATTATTATACTTGTAATTGGACTTACATGGTTTTTCCTAAACTTATTATTTATGAGTATTGCTATATTAGCAGTTATCTCCTTAGTATTACTATTTAGAATACGAAGAGTTACATATTATTTAAGTGAAAAAGGATTAGAAGAAAGCCAAAAATGGCAAGGACTAAAAAAATATTTAGAAGATTATTCTTTGTTAAATGAAAAGAGAACAAGAGATTTAGGATTATGGGAACAATTTCTAGTTTATGCAACTGCATTTGGAATTTCTGATAAAGTAATAGAAGAAATAAAAACAGAAATTAAACCAAATGAAGATGATAATGAAAATGATGATTCAGTTAGCATATACGAAATAAGGCAAGATTTAAGAATGGTAGAAAATTTAGTTCTTAATATAAATATAGACTTTTCACAATTGATATCAGAATTATATCTAAATTCATCAATCGATTTGGCAGCAGCAAGTTCATTTAACTTAGTATCTGGCTTAGGATTAGGCGGAGGCTTCTCTAAAGGTGGAGGAAAAGGTGCCGGAGGAGGCGCTGGAGGCGTAAGGTAAATATAATATTACGTAAATATTACATTATTATTATGTTTAAATTAAATACCTTGACTTTTTTATATAAACAGATAAAATATTGTTAGAAGAAAACTGCAAAAGTGTTACGCAATTATACAAAAGAAGGGAGACGTTTATATGTTAAATAAGGTAAGAGAAGAAAAGGGAATAACATTAGTAGTTTTAATAATAACAATAATTGTATTACTATGTTTAGCAGGAGTTATAGTATACTTAGTATTTGGTCAAGATGGATTAACTGGTAAAGATAATGCATTAGAGGCAGAAAGAGATAAAGCATATGCTAAAGATATTGTAACAATGGCACTAAAAGTAGTAGAAAAAGAACAAGAACAAGCTCAGATGAATGTTAATGGATTAGTACAAACAAATACAAATCCAGATGTTATAGATGCAGTTGTAAAAGCAATTGATAAATCTTCAAACTTTAAAGAAGGAGCAGATGGACGCTCTGTAGAATATGTTACAAACAACGGAGATAAATATGTAGTTACAATAGATACACAAAACTTGAAAGTAAAAGATGTAAACTAAAAATATAGTTGTTTAGGCTATAACTTAAAATTGTAAATTAAATATTTATATGATAGAATAGGCATATACATTAGTATATGCCTAAAAAAATGTTAGGAGAAAAAAATGATTAATTTTATATTTAGTATAATATATTTATTAGTTTTAATATGTATTGCAGTTATAGATAAAAAAGAACATAAAATTTCTAAAAAGATATTGCTTGTAGGTTTTATTGTAGAATCTATATATAAATAATAAATTTCATTTAATTGAGTATTTAATTTATTTAGTAATATTTATTATATTATTAGTAATAGATACAGTTATTATAAGAAAAAAAGGTGAGTCATTATATGTGTTGCAAATTTTAATGCTTTGCATGTATATTGCAATATTTACAGATAAATATATTTTTGCAGTAACAGCTATGTATACGTTATTAGTTATTGGATTATATATTTTAATTGGAAAAATTTCTACAATAAGAAAAAGAAGAGTAATTAAAAAGCAGAATGCTAAAGAACTTGCAAAATTACCAATAGGTTTTTATTTATGTATAGCAGATATACTAGTTTTAATATATAGTATAATTGTATAAAAGTACTAAAAACGTAGGGAGAGTGGAAGTATGAATATAGGAATAGATATAGGTGGAAGTCATATAGGAGTAGGTCTTGTAGGTTCAAGTGGTAAAATAATAAATAAAAAAGAAGTAGATATTACAGAAAAAGACAAGAAAAACATAGAGAAAATGATTATAAATACAATTACAAACTTTATTAAAGTGATTTTAAAAGAGCAAGACATAGAAACAAAAGAACTTGGATATATAGGGATTGCATCACCAGGAACTATAGAAAATAATTGTATATATAATGTTGTGAATTTAGGTGTAGAAAAACTAGATATAGCAAAAATTTTAAATAAAGAATTTGGCTTAGAAGTAAAAATAAAAAATGATGCTAAATGTGCTGGTATTGCAGAAAGTATGTATGGAAGCACAAAATCAGCACAAGATAATATATATTTATGTTTAGGAACAGGAATAGGAGGAGCAGCATTTATAAATAATAAATTAGTAGAACCTAGATATAAATCTGGAATGGAATTTGGCCATATGATAATACAAAAAGATGGTAGAGAATGTAAATGCGGAAGTAAAGGCTGTTTCGAAACATATTGCTCTATGAAAGTTTTAAAAAGAGAAATATCAGAAACATTAGAATTAAACGATAACGAAACAGGGGTAAACATTGTAAATGAAATAAGAAAACATATAGATGATTTAAGAATAAAGCCACTTATAGAAGAATATGTACAATATTTGGCAATAGGAATAGCAAATCTAATAAATATATTTGAGCCAGAAATCATATGTATTGGGGGAAGTTTTGTTTATATTGGGGATCTAATTATTCCAAGGTTAAAAAAAGCAATTCAAGAAAAAGGTCTATTATTTAATTCAAGAAAAGAAATAAATATAGTTCTTGCTAGTTTAGGCAATGATGCTGGAATTATTGGAGCCGCAAGCTTATTATAGAAAAAAATTACTTAAATACTTGTACAAATTTTAAGATTGTGATATAAATTATGTATGGAATTTTATAAGAAAGGTGGAACATTTGTGGAAGGCGAAACAAGTACTGATAAAAAAACGATATTAATTGTGGATGATGAGCAACCAATAATTGATATGCTAGTATATAATTTGGAAAAAGAAGGATATAATACCTTAGAGGCAACAGATGGGGAAAAAGCAGTAGATATAGCTTTAAATAATACACCTGACTTAATATTATTAGATATTATGATTCCTAAAATGGACGGATTATCTGTTTGCAAAAGAATAAGACATACTTTAAATGTTCCAATTATAATGCTTAGTGCAAAAGGCGAAGAAATAGATAAAATATTAGGATTAGAATTAGGAGCAGATGATTATATAACAAAACCTTTTAGTATAAGAGAGTTAATGGCAAGAATAAAAGCTAACTTAAGAAAAGGTAAAGGAAGCTACGAAGACGGAAAAGCAGAAGCAAATACTAATAAAATAATTGTAGGAGATTTACAATTAGATGTTGATAAATTCGAAACAAGAGTTAAAAATAAAGTTATAGATTTAACATTAAGAGAATTTGAAGTATTAAAATATTTAGCAAATCAATTAGGTCAAGTTGTAACAAGAGAAACTCTACTAGAAAAAGTATGGGGTTATGAATATTATGGTGATATTAGAACTGTAGATGTTACTGTAAGAAGAATAAGAGAAAAGATAGAAGAGGATACATCAAATCCCAAAATATTAATAACTAAAAGAGGAGTAGGTTATTATATAGCTACAGGTGATAAATAAATATAAATTAAGCCACTATCAAAATATTTAGTAGGTTATAATTGGAGTAAATCCAATAAATTGTGGGAAAAAAGTCACAATGCAAATGAGTAAAAATCGTCGGTCGAAATACAGATATGTAGTCTATTTTAACTGGCGATTTTATTAGTATAATGAATCACTTAAAAGTAGTGTAGCAAGGAGTAATAAATGATAAAGAATATACAATTAAAAATAGTATTAATATTTTTTATATTAGGAATGTTTATAATTATAGGATTAGGATTATTTTTTACTAACTCATTAGAAGCGATAAATACAGCTTTAAACACAGCTCAAATTACAGATGTAATAATAGAAGAAATTAATAATATTAAAACTGTATCAATGATTTCTTTAGTATTATTAGGAGTAATTAGCATTATTGTAGGAATTTTTCTTTCAAAAACTGTGGTAAGGCCAATAGATAAATTAATAAAGAATGCAGAAAAGTTAACATCAAAGGAAAAGAATGCTCATGTAAAAAATAAGAATGAGATAGACAATTTAGCAGATACTTTTGAGGAAATGACAACAAAATTGCAAACTAATTTATCAGAGATTTCTACACAAAAAAAGCAAATGGAAACAATTCTTTTACATATGAGTGATGGTATAATTGCTTTTAACATGAAAGGAAAGGTTATTTTAATAAATCCAGCTGCAACAAGAGCATTATCTATAATGGAAGAAGATACAGATTTTGAAACTATTTTTAAGAATGTAAATATAGACATTAACATGGAAAAAATAATTTACCTAGAAGATTGGACATCATCAGAGCAAAAAGTAAAGGTAAAAGATAGATATTTAAACCTAGCATTTGAAATATTAAAAGATGAAAAAGATAGACCAGCAGGAGTTATGGTTCTTATACAAGATATAACAGAACATGTAACACTAGATAATATGAGAAAAGAATTTGTAGCAGATGTATCACATGAATTAAAAACGCCAATAACATCAATAATGGGATATGCAGATACTTTGCTAGAAACAGACCATGATAAAGCAATAGAGACTAAATTTTTAGGTGTAATATCTTCAGAAGCGAAAAGAATGTCAAAATTAGTAACAGATTTATTATCTCTTTCTAGATTTGATAGTAATAAGACAAATATAGTAAAAGAAGAGTTTGATTTAGGAGAACTTGCTAAGAAATGCCAAGAGAAACTTCAAATAGAAATAGATAAGAAAAATTTACAAGTACATTGTTTAGTTACTGCAAATGTACCACCTGTATATGCAGAAAAGGACGGAATAGAAAGAGTAATAATAAATATACTATCAAATAGTATTAAATATACAAATGAAAATGGAACAATTAACATTTATGTAGGATTTGTATATAATGATGCATATATAAAATTTATAGATACGGGAATAGGTATTCCAGAAGAAGATTTAGAAAGAATTTTTGAAAGATTTTATAGAGTAGATAAAGCCAGAACTAGAGAAATGGGTGGAACTGGTTTAGGACTTTCTATAGCAAAAGAAATATTAGATAGAAATAATGGAACAATAGATATAAAGAGTTAACTTAATGAAGGAACAGAAGTTGTAATAAGAATACCTACAAAGACAAATAACAAATTTATTCTAAAGGAGGAAGAAAACTTAAATGAAGGAGAAGCTAGAAGACAACCAAATATCCAGGAACAAAAAGATAGTTAAAGAAATTGGTGGCTGGATTATTTGTATAGTAATTGCAGTTATATTAGCTTTATTAATAAAATATTTTATTTTAACTCCAACAGTTGTAAAACAGGAATCAATGTATCCTACATTAGAAGAAAACCAAAGATTAATTTTAAATAGACTAGGAAGAACTTTTAAACAAATGCCAAAAAGAGGAGATATAATTACCTTCGAAGCTCCAACGGTTACCTACAGAACAGAAGAAGATACAGATATTTCTAATCCTGTAGCAATTTATGAAGATGAAGAAAGAAATATTTTTGAAGGTTTTAGCTACAACGTATTAGAAATTGGAAAGACAAGTTATATTAAAAGAGTTATAGGATTGCCAGGTGACCACGTACAAATAAAAAATGGCAAAGTATATATAAATGAAGAAGAATTAGAAGAAGATTATTTACAGTCAGGAATTGTAACAGATGATGCAGAGGGAATGTTTTCTGATATTATAGTTCCAGAAAACACTGTATTTGCAATGGGAGATAATAGAAACTCAAGTGTAGACTGTAGAGCTTTTGGATGTATTCCACTAGAAAGAATAGAAGGAAAAGTCTTAATAAGATTTTGGCCACTTAATGAATTTGGAAAAGTAGAAGAGTAGGAGGAATAGACTTGTTTGAAAATATTGCAGGTCATGAAAATATAAAAAATATATTATCAAATAACATAAATACAAAAAATATATTGCATAGTTATTTATTTATAGGTGAAGAAGGGATAGGAAAAAAGATGCTTGCAAAAGAATTTGCTAAAGCAATTTTGTGTACTTCAGAAAATAATAGACCATGCAATATTTGTAAATCATGTGTAGAGTTTAATACAAATAATAATGCAAATTTTAATTTGATAAACGAAGAAGGAAGCGCAATAAAAATAGAACAAATAAGAAATATGCAAGTTAAAATTGCAGAAAAGCCAATAAATTCGGACTATAAAGTTTATTTAATTAATGATGCAGAACTTATGACGCAAGAGGCACAAAACTGTTTATTAAAAACATTAGAAGAGCCACCAGAGTATATTGTTATAATTCTTATAACATCAAATGAAAATAAAGTTTTAAATACTATAAAATCTAGATGTATGAAATTATATTTTAATAATTTAGATAAAAACAGTGTAAAAAAAGTGCTAACAGAACAGTTCGAAATGAAAGATATAAATGACTCTTTTTTAGATGCTGTAGGTGGAAGTATAAAAAAAGCACTATTAATTAAAGAAAAATCGTCAGAATACGAGCAAATAACTAAATTATTTGATATAATAGATAAAGAGAATTTAGTTAACTTTATAAATTCAGCAAGTATAATATATGAAAATAAAGATGATATTTATAATATTTTAGATTATATAAATATTTTATTAGATATCAAAATTAGATCAAATTCAAACAATTCGTTTAAATTTGCAAATTGTATTTTTACAGTAGAAGAAGTTAAAAAAAGATTAAGAGCAAATAGTAATTATGATATGTCTATAGACTATCTACTAATGAATATGTGGAAGGAGATTAATAGTGAAAGAAGTAGTAGGTATTAAATTTAAAAAGCCAGGTAAAATATATTTTTTTGATCCAGCAGGCTTAAAGTTAAATTTACAGGATACAGTTATAGCTGATACTGCAAATGGTGAAGAATTTGCTAAAATAGCTATGGCTAATAAATTAATGCCTGATGAAAAGATTGTAGAACCTTTAAGAAAAGTATTAAGAGTTGCTACAAAGAAAGATATAAGACAAAATGAAGAGAACAAACAAAAGGAAAAAGAAGCTTTTAAGATTGCCTTAGATAAGATTGCAAAACATAAATTACCAATGAAGCTTATAGATGTAGAATATAAATTTGATAGATCAAAAATATTATTTTATTTTACAGCAGATGGTAGAATTGACTTTAGAGAATTAGTAAAAGATCTAGCTGCAATATTTAAAACAAGAATAGAACTTAGACAAATTGGTGTAAGAGACGAAGTTAGAAGAATGGGTGGCAATGGAGTTTGTGGTAGAGAGCTTTGTTGCTGTAGTTTTCTAAATAACTTTGATGCAGTTTCTATAAAAATGGCTAAAGAACAAAACATGTCACTAAATCCATCTAAAATATCTGGAGTATGTGGTAGATTAATGTGTTGTTTAAAATATGAGCAAGAGGCATACGAAGAAAAATTAGGAAGACTACCAAAAGTAGGTTCTATTGTAGAAACAGCTGACGGAGAAGGAACTGTAGATAGTGTAGAAATCCTTAAGGAAAATGTAAGAGTAAAATTTGAAGATGATGATGGATATCATTATAAAAAATATAAGGCAGAGGATGTAAAGCTAATTAAAGCAAGCGAAACAGAGGAAATTGACCCAGAAGAAAAAGAAAATGAAAAAGAATTAGAAGAACTTGAAAATTTAGCAAAAAATGATATATTAGTAGAAGACGATATGTAATAAACACTTTAAGCTTACATATAATAGGAGAAAGAACGGAGTAAAAAATATAGTACTGAAAGGTGGTGAAAAATATGGCATATAAGATAACAGATAAATGTATAAGCTGTGGAGCTTGTGCAGCAGAATGTCCAGTAGGATGCATTTCACAAGGAGATGATAAATTCGTAATAGATCCAGAAGCTTGTATCTCTTGTGGTACATGTGCAGGAGTTTGTCCTGTTGAAGCGCCAGAGGAAGAATAATTACATAGATTTAAATTAGGGATTTGGGGACGTTCTTTAAATCCCTAAATTATTTTAAAGAACGTTCCATTATAATTAAGTATTTTTATATCTTTAGAATTTTTATAATCATTTTTTCTTATAATTAAAAATTAATTTTTTATATTATTATCTAATTTATTATTAATTCCAAAATTATATCCAAATTAGTAAAATAAAAGGAGGGCTGATGTCTAGAATTGCTAGAAAAAATATAGTATCTAAATTTGTACATATTGTTGCAAAAGGTATAAAGAGTGAATTTATTTTTTATAAACAAGAATACAAAGAAAAGTATATTTTTTTATTAAATAAATGTATTAAAGAATTAGAGGGGATAGATTTAATAGCATATTGTGTTATGGATAATCATGCATATTTATTAATACATACTAAGGAAATAAATAAAGTCGAAACACTTATGCGAAAAATAAATACAGCATATGCTATATTTTATAACTTACAAGAAGAGAAATCTGGATATGTTTTTTTCAATAGATATCATTCTGAAATGATAGAAAATGGGATTCATTTGCTTTCTTGTATAAAATATATCCATGAAAATCCAGTGAAAGCTGGGATAGCAGAAAAAGGTCATTTTTATCAATATTCTTCATGTAAAGCTTTTTTAGAAGACAAGAGGAATAATGATATTTTATGTTCAATTTTCGGAGAAAATTTTAAATATGTATCTACCGATATAGATAAAAGAATAGAATATCATTTTATTGATGAAGATGAAAGATTGGAAAAAATTGAAAGACAAAGTGTAGAAATAATCATTGAGGAATTTTGTAATAAGTATAATACATCTATAGCTGAAATTAGAAAATCTAATAGCTTAATTTTAGAGTTCAAAAAATTTTTAAAGTTGAAATATAAAATAAGTAATAAAAATATTTGTGCTATATTAGGAATAGGTAAAAATAGAATTTCGGTAATAGAGAAAAAACTAAAATAAGAAATAGTTAAGGATTTATAATAAAAATAGTAGTAAAAGCGGGATTTAAAGAACGTCCCCAAATCCCTAAAGGAGATGTCCAAATGAAAATAACTTGGCTAACTAGAAGAAAAAGTTTCGAAGAGATTAAGCCAAATAGAAAGGTAAGATATGAACAGATTTTAGAAAGTTTATGTTTGGGAAATAAAACTGCTAAAGAAATTGCGGTTGAACTATATAAGCAAAAATTAACCAATACAGATGAACGTAATACAACCGCTCCAAGATTAACAGAATTAGAGAAAATGGGGTTTGTAGAAGCAACAGCCAAAAAAACGTGCAACTATACAGGAAAAACAGTTACAGTTTATAAAATAACAAAATTAGGGTTTGAGGCTATAAAAAAATAAATGTAATAAAAACTTAATAAAATCTTAATAAAATCTATCAATAAATATTCCGTAGCAATATATCGGTGATAAGAAAAAGCAGATATTTACTAGAAAGTATTAAAATAGTACAATCATAATAGGGGAAGTACGGAAATTGCTATGAAAGGATTGATATAAAGTGATAAGACATAAAGGTGATAACTATTTTAAATCAAGTCGGGAAATCTAAATTTATTAGTATAAGTATTGTCGCGATAATTATAGGTACACTACTAGTTTTAGGATTAATTTCATATGCGAAAAATGGTGTGGAAGCTACAACATTAAGCATTGTAACCCAAAGTAGTGATAATAAGTTTTCACTTAGTGGAGCTAAATATACCATAAAAAGGATTACTACAGATGAAAATAATAACGAGATTGAAGAAGATGCAAAGGACTATTATGGTAATCTAATTGGGAATGAAGAAAATATAGATGGCACAACTTATAGAATTATTACAAGCAATGAAAAAGGAGAAATAAATTTAGCCTTACCAGCAGGTAAATATAGAATTACAGAAATAGTAGCTCCAACTGGATACAAATTAAATGAAAATAATACATATAATATTGTATTAGACAAAAAAGGTGATTATTCTTTATTCTATACAAATAAGGAATGGGAAAAAGAGTTTAAAACAGATGAAACTAGATTAAATCCGTTAGATATAAAAGAAACAACAGGAGAGGAATATATTGCACTTGTAGGAATATTGGCAAGATATACGGTTCCAGCACAAGATAAAGAAGATAATCAGCCTAGTGAATTAAAACCAGGACCATATATTTTTAGGTATAATGCTAACAATAAAATTAAAGAAATTGTATATTTATATGAAAATGCCCCAAGAGACGGTACTGTGGGAAATATTAAAATTTTAAATGAAACAGAGAAATATTATATTTTATATTCAAATGAAAAAATACTTGCTTTTGACAAAAATGGGGAGCTAGTTAATGATTTTTGTAGTTTTATATACGATTTAGATATGTATTTTTTAAATAATTATTATGTAGCAAAACAAACAGGAGATATTACTATAGTAGGACATGCATATGGAGAAAATACTATACCAGCAGAACAAACTTCAGGTAATAAAGAAATTACTTTTGGAGAAGAGGATTTAGGAAGCAATATATTAATACAACTTAATTCAGAAGGAAAGGTGAATTGGGTTATAGATTTTAAAGATGCAGATATTATAAGTAATATAATGCAAAGCGATTCAAATATTACAGTTAATATAAGTGCTGATAATGGCATTATTTTAAATCAAAATAATGATGATATAGAGTTACAACCAGGAGCATATAATTTAACTATAAATAATGGACAAGTGGAAAATGCTGTAAATCTGATAGGCAGTTTTAGAGATCAATTATATAGTGATAATTATCTTATAGAAGAATATATAACTTCTGATTTCGGAACTTTAAGTTTTATAGAAGTTTATGATGAATATACTATACAACCAGAAAATACTGTAAATAACGAACTAATCCAGTTAAATAGTGAGCTAACGTATATTATAAAACTTAATAATGAGGATAAAGTTGAATGGGCTACACCAATAAATTTGCTAACTGATAGTATGTTATATTACAAAGAAGTAAGTAATGGCTATATTATTGATGCGCCAATGAGTGGTATAATTAATGCTGACTATGTATTAGATGGAAATAACATTGATCTAGGGAACCAATGTTTTGCAACAATAAAAATTGATAAATCCGGAAAAGTTATGTATGTGGAACAAACACCAATTGAAGAGGATACAGAAGAAATATATTGTTTAGATGAAATAATTGAACTAGATAATAGAAAATATGTACAATTAAAAACAAAAGCTAGTAGTAGTCCTAAATCAATTGTAGAAGGAAGAACGATAAATCCTTTTAAAGATACTAAATTAGAAAAGTATGTAGAAATAGAAGAAAAAAGAGATGAAATTTATAAGCAAATATTAACTGTTACAAATGGAAAAGAAGATTCATTACAGATTATAAAACAAGATTCTAGGACAGCTGAGTTACTACCAGGTTCAAAATTTACGATAAAAAAATTTACAACAAATGCTGATGGAACAGTAACAAAAGAAGATGCTATAAATAATGATGGAGAGTTAGTAGGAAATATCGAAAATATAAATGGAGAAGAGATAAGAGTTGTTACTACAAATGAAAAAGGAGAAATTAATGAGAGCCTTCCTGTAGGAAAATATGAAATTGTAGAGGTTAAGGCTCCCGAGGGCTATTATTTAAAACCTACAGTAGAAGAAAATACATATGAAGTAGAAATTACAGAAAAACAAGAAGAGAAGAAAGAATGGAAAGAATCTTGGAGTAGAATTGTAGGGGAATATAAGGCAATACCAAGCTCACTAGATGAATATGATACAGTAGGATATACAAAAATATTACAAAAAGATGAAACTGGAGTAATAGTATATTTAGCTAATAATGAACATTTAAATATTCCAGCCGAAGATACAGTAAATAATGTGGAGATAAATCTTTATAATCCAGCTATAATAAAATATAATTTAGAAAATAAAGTAGAATGGATAAAAAGTACAATAGAATTTGATAATATTAAGAAGACAGAAAATAATGAATATATTGTAAATGGTTACCTAGAGGATGATATAGAAATACCAGCAGAAGACACAGCCAATAATGAAGAGTTGGTGATTCCAAGAGGAAGTGTAACTATAAAATATGATAGTAAATTTAAAATTATAGGTATGATCGCCTTAAATTCTGTAGACTATTTAACTGATAACATTTATGAAGTTAATATATATGATAATGGTTTTAAAATTCCAGCTATAAGTACCGTTGACGGGATAGAGATAATTTTAGAAGAAGGAGAATATCTCGTAAAAATAACTGATGATATTAAAATAGAAAAGGTAATTGTTAAAATTCCAGATTACGAAGATTATATTGTAAAAGATAATGAGATAATATATAAAATAATTCCAGAAGAAAATGAATATATACATACTATAGATAATAAAGAAAAGGAATTATTAGCAGGGAAAGAATATTTAGCAAAATGTAACTATAATGGTGATATTTTAAATGTATTTACAGGAATGGACGAAATACAAGATATAACTGAAGTTGAAGATGGATATTTACTAAAAGTGTATAATAAAGAAGAGACGTTAATATCAACTGATAATACCTGTAATGAGGAAGAAGTAGTTTTAAAAAATTATATGTATATAAAATTAGACAATAATTTTAAACTTATGAGTAATACTATGGATTTTTGGGGAAATGATAAAAGCTATGATTCTTATATTGAATTAGTTGATGTATTAAATGATGGTTATTTGCTAAAAATTTTTACAGTAAATGAATATACTATACCAAAAGAAAATACTATTAATGATACAGAGATGATATTAAATTATCATACAGAAACTATAGTAAAAGTAAATAAAGAATTCAAAATTGAAAGTAAATTAAATGAGCTTGAAATATATAGGTACTATGCTAATGGAGAATTTGTTACGTCAAGTATATATAATAAAGCAAAGGGTATATATAGAATATATAGAAGTTTTAGTAATTATACAATCCCGGCAGAAGATACTGTAAATAATAAAGAAATTAAAGTATCAAGTGGATATCATAATGTATTATATAATAGTGAATTTAAGGTAATGGCAGTTGATATGAATTTTCCAGATTCTATATTAGAAAATGGATACATTATTCGCGAATATAATTCCAGTGAAAAAGAAATACCAGCAGAAGATACCGTTGATAATCAAGCTATTCTTTTGCAAAAAGGAGATTCATTAATTATATATAATAAACAAATGAAAGTAGAGAGAGTTTTTACTGGCTATGATGATATATATTCTTTTGATGATTTTGGTGAAAGTGCATTTGAAGTAGAGCCTAAGAGTACAACGATAATTGATGCTAAAGATACAGTAAATAATAAAGAAATAGTTTTACAAGAAAATAGTGAATATGTCATAACAATTGATGAAAATACACTAAAAATAGAAAATGTTATATATAGTCCATATTCAGGAGATTATACAAAATTAAATGAAGGATATTTAATTAATGGTTACTTTATAGAAAACCAAGTTATACCAGCCGAATATACAGCAGATGGAAAGGATATAGAAATTGAAAATCCATATGAAGATTATATTGTAAAATATAATAATGAAGGAAAAATACAATTAGTACTAGAGGGAGAACTTAGAAAAGTAGAAAAAAATGATGATGGCTATACGCTGATACTAGACAAATCTTTAGGACTTACTAATATAGTAAATACAGATAGCAATTGGAATATAATAAATATAATAGAAAATTTTGTATTATCTACATCTGATGGGGGATATATTAAATATGAAAATTATCGAACTAATACTACTATAACTAAAGAGAATAATACAACTGGTAATGATATTTTTATCGAAAAGGGACTATATCTTGTAAAAATGAATTCAGAAAATAAAATTGAATGGTTATTAAAACAAGATAAAGAAGTAATGGAATTAGCAGAAATTAACGAAGATAAATATTTTGGTACATTTTGTCAAGAGAATGATAACGGAGGAGAAAATTTAGGTTTCCTACAAATTTCACAAGAGACTGTGCAAGAGCAATTAGCAAATAAAGTTGTATTAAATGTAACAAATGAATCTGATACAGGAAAAGTAGTTGTAAAATATGTAGATAGAGAGACAAACCAAGAAATTGCTTCAAGCGAAGAATTTGAAGATAGAGTAGGAGTAGTTTACGAAACAGAAGTAAAAAATATACAATATTATACCTTAGAAGGAACTCCAGAAAATGCAACAGGTACAGTGGCAAGTGGAACAACAGAAGTAATATACTATTATAATAAACAAGATTTTAATATAAAAACAGATAAAACAATTTCTGAATTATATGTAAATGGTGAGAAACAAGATATTAAGAATAATAAAAATAATATTTTCCAAGTATCAGTACACAGAAAAGAACTAGAAAACACAGAATTAAAAATAAAATATATAATTAAAATAGAAAATACAGGAGAAATACCAGGAACTGCAGGAATAGTTACAGACCAAATACCAGAGGGCTTAGAATTCTATGCAGAAGATAATGCAGACTATTGGCAATTAAAAGATGGTGTAGCAATAACTGATAAATTAGATGGAGAATTAATTGAGCCAGGAGAATATAAAGAATTAGAGATTGTATTAAGATGTACTAATTTAGGCGATAAAGTAGGACTACAGACTAATAAAGCTGTTGCAGAAAATATGAAAAATGATCCTAATTTTGAAGATTCAAATAGTGAAGACGATTTAGGTGAATGTGAGTTATTAATTTCAGTTGGATTAGGTGGACAAGATATTGTAAAAATATTATTAATCTCAATTGTTGCATTAATAGTAGTTGCAAAAATAATAAATAAATTTAGAAGAAGAAGTAAATAAAAATAGTAAGATAAAAGAGTTAAGATTTTGTAATCTTAACTCTTTTAAAATGTTTTGTTAGATTTGATAAATTTTATTCTTTATTTGTCATTTCTTCTAATTGTAATAATTCATTCCATCTCTTATCAACTATTCTTTGGAATTCTTCTATCATCCACTCATTTCCTGGTTTAAACATATGTCTAAAACGTTTTTGTGGTTTTAAGAATTCTTCTACAGGAAGTTTTTTAGCTGGTTTATATGTTATTTTATATTTACCATCTACAACTTCATATAGTGGCCAATAACATGTATCTGCAGCTAATTTGTTAATTTGCATTAAGTCTTCTGTTGGGTATCCCCATCCTCTTGGGCAAGGAGCCATTACATTTAAGAATGTTGGTCCTTCTGTATATATTGCTTTTTCTGCTTTTTCATATAAATCTTTAAAATTAGTCATAGCAAGAGTTTGAGCAACATATGGTAAATGATGCGATACCATTATTTCTGTTAAATCTTTTCTTTCTTGTGCTTTACCTGGGATAACTGTTCCAGCAGGTGAAGTTGTTGTATCTGCAAATTTAGGGGTTGCAGAAGAACGTTGAATACCTGTGTTCATATATGCACCATTATCGTAACATACATAAACCATGTCATGACCTCTTTCCATAGCACCTGAAAGTGATTGTAAACCTATATCATAAGTTCCACCATCTCCACCAAATGCGATGAATTTTGTATGTGTATCTTCTTCTAATTTTCCTTGTTTCTTTAAAGATTTGTATGCAGCTTCAACACCAGATAATGTACTTCCAGCATTTTCGAAAGCTGTATGGATAAAAGAATCTGTCCAAGATGTATATGGGTATGTAAATGTAGAAACTTCCATACATCCAGTAGCTGTAGCAATTACAGCATGATCTTCTGGTTTTAATGCACGTAAAACCATTCTAGCAACTGGTGGAGCTCCACAACCTGCACACATTTTATGTCCTTCAGAAAATCTTGAAGGTTTATTTGCGATTACTTCTTTTAAATTATATGGCATTATTTTTCAGCTCCTTTCGTTCTTAATCCTAAATGTCTATAAGGATTATCTATTTTTCCTGTTTCTACGATTTCTAATAAATCATTATAAACTTTTTCGATGTCATCAGATTTTGTATCTCTACCACCAATTCCATAAATATAACTTACTGTAGGTACATGAATATTATTTACATACATACCAGATGTAACATCTGTAAATAATGCACCACCAGCAGCATTTAAAGAATCTGCTTTATCTAATACTGCAACTGCTTTTACATTTGCTAAAGCTTTAGCAATTTCTTCTGCAGGGAATGGTCTAAATACACGAACTTTTAATAGTCCAGCTTTAACACCTTTACTACGTAAATCATCTACTACAAATTTTGCAGTACCTGCTGTAGAGTTCATACAAACTATAGCAACATCTGCATCTTCTAATTTATATTCTTCGAATAAACCATATTTTCTACCTGTTAATTTTTCGAATTCTTCTGCTACTTCTAAAATAACTTTTTTAGCATTTTTCATAGCTTGTGATTGTTGAGCTTTATGCTCGAATAGATATCCTTGTAAATCTAAAGGTCCCATAGAAATAGGTTCTTTACTATTTAATAAGTAATGTTCTGGCTTATATGTACCAACAAACTCTTTTACTTTATCATCTTCTACTAAATCTATTGTTTCTATAGAATGTGATGTAATAAATCCATCTTGGCAAACCATTAATGGTAATAAAACATCTTTATGTTCAGCAATTCTATGAGCCATTAATAAGTTATCATATGCTTCTTGATTACTTTCTGAGAATAACATTATCCATCCAGCATCACGAACACCCATTGCATCAGAGTGGTCATTGTGGATATTTAATGGTCCAGATACAGCTCTATTAACAAGTGACATTACTATAGGTAAACGTAATGATGAAGCTATATATATCATTTCCCACATGAAAGATAATCCGTTTGAAGATGTAGCTGTCATAGCTCTAGCACCTGCAGCTTCTGCACCAACACAGGCACTCATTGCACTATGTTCACTTTCTACTGCAACGAATTCTGTATCAACAGCACCATTGCTAACAAAAGTAGAAAAATATTGTGGTATTTCTGTTGATGGTGTAATAGGGAAGGCAGCAACAACGTCTGGATTTATTTGCTTCATAGCTGTAGCTGCAGCTTCATTACCACTTAAACGTTCTCTAATACTCATTATTCAATTCCCTCCTCTACCATTGAGATTGCTTTGAAAGGACAAACTTTGGCACAAACGCCACATCCTTTACAATAATCATAATTAAAATCTGTTCTTTTCATATCTTTTCCAACTGGAATAGCGTTTTCTGGGCAAACAGGGAAACATAAACCACATTGTTTACATTTTTCGCTATCAAATATAGGTTTCATACTTCTCCAATCTCCAGTTTTAACTTCACGAGAATTTCCAGCATTATATATTGTTCCTCCAATTGTCATATCTTCCATTGGAGTTGAGTTATTTATATTTGTCTTATCCATTTTTAAACTCCTTTCTCGATTTTTAACTTTGTATATGGTTATTAAATCTTAATTTGCTGAATTTATTTAACCATAACTACTTTAAGTATTTTAGGGATTTTAGGACCGTCCCCGAATCCCTATATGAATTCATATTTAAATTCATATTATTGTACTTGTACAACTTTTTGTAATGCTATTTCTAATGCTTTCATATTTCCACCTATAACTTCTGGCTTCTTTGCAAATTTGTGTTTAAAAGAACCTTCCATATCTTGTAAGAATTCTTTTTCAGGAATAATTCCTGTTACTTTAACAACTGCAGCAAGCATAGGAGTATTTGGAAAATACTTTCCTAAAGCTTCGATAGAAACAGTTCTTGCATCTATTGTATATATGTGTCCGTTATATCCTTTTAATAATCTTTTTAGTGTTTCACCGTCTTTTGTAGTATTAATAATAATTGCTCCAGATTCTTTTAAACCTGCAGTAACATCTACAGAATTTAATAAAGTGTCATCAACAACTACTACATAATCTGGATTGTAAATATTACAATGTATTCTAATAGGTGTTGTACTAATTCTGTTATAAGCTGTGATTGGCGCACCCATTCTTTCAGCTCCGTATTCAGGAAATCCTTGTATATATTTTCCTGTGTTAAATGCTGCATCAGCTAGTAACAAAGAAGCTGTTTTTGCACCTTGACCACCTCTACCATGCCATCTAATTTCAATTAAATCGTTCATTGGTTTGAAATTACCTCCTTTTAGTAAATTTACGTATAAATATACACTTAAAGTATATTCTTAAAAGCCGTAAGTGTCAAGGCAATTTGTTAGAATAAATGGTCATAAAAAAATAAAAATCTTAAGTAGACATAATCTGCGGAAAGTGATATACTATAAAGGCTAAAAGCAAGTTGAAAAAAGATTTTTAAGGAGGATAAATATGCTTATTAAAACAAAATTAAGACCGAAAGAACTAAATGAATTTAATCGGTATTTTGGAGATTTAAAACACTCCATTACACCGATTGAGGGAACTAGTAGACAAATCCAAGAGCGGATTGAAGACGAGAAAGTGAGTTCACAAATAATCTTATCAAGTGAAAAGTTGTTTATTCAAGATATTAAAGGAGAAGCTGTAGGTAGAATACACAAAAATTTGCTTACAAATATTTATAGGGACATGAATAATGTCCAACGCTTTATGCTAAGAGCTTTTGTTGAGTTGGAAAAAAATACGCTCCCAATTGTTTCAAATTCTCAAGCTGGAGATTTTATACAGGGGCTAGAAGATGATGAAAAAGTAATGATTTACAATCAACTTTTAGACTTCTTCAAGTATTTTAAAGACGCAGAACTTACCAAAGATACAGAAGTTTGTGTGTTAGCGGCGGATAGCACATCAATATGTGGTTCAATAACTCAGAACACCAATTTGTGCTCTATTAAACTTCCTAATGAAGTCAAGAAGAAAGTATATTTATTTGAATTATCAGATAGTCAGATAAATATGCTAAAATATTATTACTTGATGATTCTAGATATTATCTTACATCCTTTCTTCGAAAATACTATATATGCAATAGAACAAGACAGACCATTATATTGGTGTATAGTTAGCTTGTTAAAAAAACTGGATGAGCATATTAGTGATTTTTGGAGAGAAAGAGCAAGGATTATAGTAGATAAGTATTTTGATTATAAAGAAGGAGCAGAAGTGCTTTACAATGAACTTTTTGAAGGTGATAAAGGGCATGGAAAGGAACTGCTGAGGGAGAATTATTACTTTAATATAGCAACAGGAGTTCTAATGAACAGCGATATTCAAATACGATTTTTCTATGAAATGAATAAAGAGGAAAAGAATATTGTAATAAACCAAGCTGTTTCCTTTGCAAGAAGAATAAATACCTTATTAGTTAAAGATTTAGAGAGAATCTCACCAGAGGTGTTTTATCATCCAAGAGAACATGAGACAGAGCTGGAAGAAATTTTTACCTACCTTAAGATGTTCAGATTTACTCATAGAACTTTAGAAGAAGTAATGTTAAAAAAGGGAATGAGTAAAAAAGAATGGATTTATGTAAAAAATTTGTTAAGGACAGTATATGAAGAGGAACATATGCAAAGAATTGAGGAACAATGTTTACATCATGTGAATAATTACTATACTACCATTAGTAACATTGCATTAAATTATTCGTTGCAGTCGGCAAGTTCTGTAAATGCAAATTTATTAGAACTTTGTAAATATGAGCTAGCATATAAACTAGCTATTCAAGAAAAGACAGAAGAGGAAAAAGCAGCGTTAAAAGACATTGAGCTTTTATATAAGCTGATAGATGTTCCTTTTAAAGCGTATCTGGATAAGGATCTAATGATAGAAGCCCAGCGAAAAAAAGGTGTGTCAGAATGGATGATAAATCTATTCGTATTTATTTGTGAAGATGAATAGAAAAAAGGGGAGGGAGCAGGATGTTATCCTGCTTTTTTCCTTTCTAAAAATATAGAGTAAAAAAACGTATAAATCTTACGCAAATAAGCTTTCTAAGATTGACTTTTTATACTTTTTCATATATTATAGTAATGTCAAATTTTATGTATAAATGAGATATAAAAGCACTAGCTTAAGGAGGAAGATTTATGGGAGAAGTAATAGTTATAACATCTGGTAAAGGAGGAGTAGGAAAAACAACGACTGTATTAAATTTAGCAGGAATATATAGTTTAAGTGGTAAAAAAGTCTTAATTATAGATCTGGATTTATGTGCTGGAGGAGTAGCAACACTTCTTAATATTGACAATAAGAAAGATATATATATGTTAGTAGATGGAATAGCTAATAACAGATTTACAGAATTATTAGATTATGTTATATCTTATAACAACAATATTGATGTTTTATCTTCACCAATAGATCCTAGAAATGCAAATAAAATACAAAGTAAATATATTCCAACTATTTTAAATATAGCTAAGTATCAATATGATGTAGTATTGGTAGATACAAATCATATAATGAATGAAATAAGTTTGACTGCTTTAGATAATTCATATAATAATTTATTTATTATTACTAATGATCTAGTAGATATTAAAAATATGCGAAATATGCTTGCTATATTTAAAGAAACAGGTATGAAAAATTATTATATATTATTAAATAATTCAAGAGATATAGGAAGAGATTATATTAGCATGTATGACATAAGAAGTATGATTGATGGAAATGTTGATTTTACTATATTAAAACATTTCTACATAAAAAGCATTGACAAATATGTGCTAAATGGAGAAATACTTACTCTAAATAAAACAATTAATCGTTTATATGCCAGTGAC